>MKWU01000104.1_pt1 | contig 145713 bp, 130 predicted proteins | sample 809101 | NCBI WGS metagenome assembly MKWU01 (sample SAMN05860141, study PRJNA318959) | sponge metagenome | host: Aplysina aerophoba | place: Slovenia: Piran, Adriatic Sea, Gulf of Piran | collected 2013-05-07 | reverse complement strand
TCATTGACGCCGTCGATGTCTGGGGCTGGCTGGGCGGCGGCGCGCAAGTCTGCTTCCGACAGAGCGGCGGCTCGCTGCTCTTCCTGGACGCGACGACTACTCCGCGCGTCGTCTCGGAATTGCCGGCTTACAGCGTGGACGGCGGCATGATCTGCGCCTTTATTGACCGTCCTGGCACAGTCGTGCTGGCGCCGGGTCCGCGCCTTCCCACAGCCACGCCGGCTCCGCCGCCCAGCCAGAGCTTGCAAAACTGCATGGTGACGACGGCGCACATACTCAATTTTCGCGCTGGACCGGGCGGCGCTGTCATACAACCACTCATCCCTTACAATGTGACGCTGACGGCAGTCGAGCGGACGGCTGGCTGGTTCAAGGTCGATTATCACGGCGCGAAGGGCTGGATCAGCGCCGCTTTTGTCAAGCCGCAGGGGGCTTGCGGCTAGCAGGACGCGAAATTCCTTGTAAAACTCCCCTTCCCTCCTTGTGGAGGGCTTGTCGCAGCATCAGTGATTCGCCACTCCCGGGCGAGCGATTGCTTGCGAAGCGCCGGCGACTTGCGTTATACTGGCGATAAGTTATGGGGATGGACATGTACGACAACTACCCGCAGCACCATGTGCCGCAGAACAACATCGTGCAACGTTTCTTCGCACAGCCGGCCGGCGCAATCCTGCTGGAGATGGTGATGACAGTGGTCATCACAGTGGCGGCTGGCAGCGCCTTCGACTTGTTCGATCCCTTTGATGGCGCATCCGCTGCTACTGCCAATCAGGCTGCGCAAGTGACTGTGGCGCATAATCCGCTGCTTCCGCTCTGGGATGCCAGTCTGGGGTACTTGTCCCAGCGGCGCTTTGTCGCGGCAGAAGCGGTCGCGGATGTGGCGGCGGCCAGTGACCCGACCGAGCCGCTGAACTTCGCCCTGCTGGGCACGATCAATTTGCAAAGCAGCGATTTTGCCGGGGCGCAGAGCGACTTCACAACGATGCTGTCTCTCGCGCCCGGTTCGTTTGACGGGCACAATGCGCTGTGCTGGACACAGGGTGAGTTGGGCGAATTTACTTCCGCCCTGCAGCATTGTGAGGCGGCCCTGCAAGTGGCGGAATCGCCGGCGCAACGAGCCAGCGCATTGGAAAATCGTTGTTGGCTGCAAGTCGAAATGGCTGCCTATGTTGCCGCGGCCAGCGACTGCCTGTCTGTGCTGGAGTTGCTTACGGACTGCCACAACGAAATTTGCGCGCTGGCACATTACAATCTGGGACGCATAGCCCTGGCGCGAAGCGAGCCAGATGCCGCCCTGCAGCACTTCAACCTGGCGGCGCACATTGGTTCCGCCTATGCGCAGATGTATTTGGATATTGCCCGTGTATACGCTACAATGGGTTATGAAGTTGCAGCAGAACGCAGCTTGACGCGCTATCAGCAGCTCGGCGTCAGTGACTTGGCGGCAAAATGAAGCAATCGCTTGACTCTTGCGCCGTACGATATGGTATACTCAACGTCAAGTTAGTAGGTTCAGTGATATGAAGCTGAAAGGTCGAAGGGGGATCCTTATGCCTAAACCGTACCCGCAATATGATGTCCCGAAACGTTCACTCAAAGATCGCGTCTTTAGCCAGCGGCCAAGCGCTCTGATTATCGAGGGTTTGCTGGTGCTGGTTGCGGTCGTGGTCACCATCGGCTTTCTGACTCCGGCAGCGCCTGTTGTCGACAACAGCGATACGATTGCCGAGTTGGAAGCAGTCATCGCCGCGCAAGAAGCCGCATTGGCAGACGCTGCAGAAGCCGTGGCGCAAGCTGCGGAAGCGGCCGCCATCCCACGTGGTTTCCTCAGCGCATCTGCAGCCAAAGATATGGCTTGGTCCAGCTTGTCCAGCGAAGAATATCGCTCTGCCATCGCGCTCTATACTGTGTTGATCGCCAAGGGCGAAGCCGATATCAACACCATCTTCGCGCGCGGCTATGCCTACAGCATGATCGACGAGCATGCCAAAGCGGCGCAGGATTATACGACTGTCCTGCAAGAACGCCCCACCGATATCAGCGCGCTCAACAACCGCTGCTGGGCGTTCAGCGAGATCGGGCAGTTCGACCGCGCCCTGGCAGATTGCAACGACCTGATCGTCTTCACCGAAGACGAAGCCTATCCGTACCTGAATCGTGGCATCGTCTATGAGATGAAGGGCGAGATGGACAAGGCGCTCGATGATTATGTCGAGTATATGAAGCGCAACAAGAGCCGCGTCGTTCGCAACGACAACCTGGCCTGGGAGGGCAGCCTGGAAGTGCCCATGGAAGAAGGGCTGATCTATGTCTTCCCCTTCAACGCCAGCGCCGGGCAGGATGTAGTCGTCAGCGCCACCAGCATTCAGCGCGACCTGGATGCCGACCCGCTGGTGCTGATCCTCGATCCGCAGGGCGAAGCGCTGATCGCCAATGACGACACGGGCGAATGGTGGGATAGCTTTGTTGAATTCCGCGCGCCGGTCAGTGGCGAATATGCGGTTGTCATGACGCACGCCGGCGGCAGCACCGAGGGCATGATTGATGTGTCCTTTGATATCGCCGGGCAGTTCACCATGGGCAACGATGGCGCGCGCTTCAAAAGCGATGCCTATCGCGCCCTGATGTCGGGCGACTATAGCACCGCGCTGGAAAACTTCCGCCGTGCCTTGAGCATCAACCACCAGGATGCCGAAGCCATGAACTGGCTGGGTGTTACCTACCGCTACATGGGCGATTATGAAGCATCGGTCACGCACATTAGTATGGCCATGCGACTGGACGAGAGCTATTCGCTGCCCTACTTGTCGCGCGGCATCACTTTCGAGACCATGGGCGAATCGGCAGCCAGCGCCGCCGATTACTTCCAGTACGCCATGCGCAACCGCAGCCGCACGCTCTTCCATGCCGAGCTCGAGGGCGACAGCAACTTCCAGCTGCCCATGCGCGATGGCTGGGTTTACAGCATCCCCTTTGACGGGAAGCGCGGGCAAGAACTGGATATCAGCGTCGCGACCAGCGAGCCTGGCTTCGTCGATCCGCTGATCATCTTGATCGGTCCCGATGGCAAGCCGCTGGTTGGCGATGACGATATCTCCGTCAGCGAATACGACTCGACCATCAGCGACTTCCGCCTGCCGAAGAGTGGGCAGTACACGCTGGTCGTCAGCCACGCCGAGGGCGGATCCAATGGCATGATCAATGTCGATGTCGAGGTTACGCAGCCGGCAGCCATGTCAATCCCGCACTATTCGGGTTGCAGCGACCAGTATTAAGCCGCAGCAGCGCAACATCCCCAAGGGCGGGCCAAATGGCTCGCCCTTTTTTCTTGCCTGGGGGCGGTGGCTTATTGCCCGGTCACCGAGTGCACAGAGCGGAAGATGCGTTGCAGGCGCGCGGTATCCTCGGCTGACAAAGGACCTCGCGCGAAGGTCTCCAGGTTCGCCGCCAGATGGCGTGGATTGCCTGTGCCGGACAAGATGACATGCGTGCCCGGCTCGTCGCGACAGAAGCGATAGGCTGCATCGGGAATGGTCGCGGCGCCGTTTTCCATCAAAAATACCAGGGGATTGTCCAGGTCAAAATCGCTTGCATCAAGCTCGCCGCTTTCGACAAGCTGCTGCAAGGTTTCGCGCAGGCGGGCGGGTTTGCTCAGCGCCAGGCGAATGGCGAACATGATCAGCACGCCGATATTGCTCTCAATCGCTGGTTGCAGCACAATTTCGCGCGCGTTTTGATTCAACAGGTTGAAGCCGACCATGATCACATCCCAGACGCCATCAGCCAGAGCGCGCTGCAGCATCGTGTGTTGCAGATCGGCATTCCAATGTTCGGTTACGCCGATGTAGCGGATCTTGCCCTCGCGCTGCAGGTCATGCATGGCTGGCACAATCTCGTTTAGATAATAGTCATATTCCTGCATGCGCAGTCCGTGCAGGTGATACACATCAATGCAGTCGGTGCGCAGGCGGCGCAGGCTCTCGTGCAAGCCATCGCGCAGCTGATTGGGCCTGATCGCTTCCTTGCCGAGTCGCTTCTTGCTGGAGATGACCAGTTGGCTGCGGTCGCGCTGGGCAATTGCCGCGCCGACGATTTCCTCGGTTCCATACGCTTCCGCCGTGTCGATGAAGTTGACCCCGCCATCCAGGGCGCGCAGCAGCAGATCGACCGACTCTTGTTGGGTCAGGTTATCATCGCGCTTGCCCAGTCGGCTGGGTCCGCCAGCGCCAATGCCCATCACCGAAACGCGCAAACCCGTACGGCCCAAGATGCGGGTTTCCATACTAAGTCCCGTCCGTGAATTGTTCAGCATGCGCCTGTCATTGTACGCCAGCAGCGCAGTCTTGTTTAGGGCTAGCCCTCGCGCGACAGCTGGCAGCAAAATCAGGCGCATTGTCTGTTATACTGCCCCTAAGAGAGAAGGGACGTTGGCAATGCGCATCCACACATTCTCCATCGTTGCATACAGCGAGTCTGAAGCATCTTGGGGCGTTGCGGTTGCCAGCAAGTTCCCGGCTGTCGGCGCAGTGGTGCCTTGGGCGCGGGCGGATGTTGGCGCGGTGGCGACCCAATCCTATGCCAAGATGGGCTTTGGACCCGATGGCTTGGCGCTGATGCAGGGTGGCGCAGCAGCTGGCGAGGCTCTGCAAAGCCTGCTGGATGCGGACCCAATGCGCGCAAGCCGACAAGTGGCGCTGGTGGATGCGCAAGGACGCGTGGCAGCGCACACCGGCGCGGATTGCCACAATTGGGCGGGGCACAGGCTTGGCGATGGCTTCAGCGTGCAAGGCAACCTGCTGACGGGCGAAGCGGTGATTGACGCCATGGCCACAGCGTTCATGCGCTCCGAAGGCGAATTGGCGGATCGACTGGTGACTGCGCTGCGCGCCGGCGAATATGCAGGCGGTGACCGGCGCGGCAAACAATCGGCGGCGGTGCAGGTGGTGCGTCCCAATGGCGGCTATGGCCAGGACACCGACCGCTACCTCGACCTGCGAGTCGACGACCATGCCGAGCCGGTCGCTCGCCTCGGCGAACTGGTGCAGATGCATCACCTCTACTTCCAGCCACCCAAGCCCGAAGACGCGGTGCGCATTGATGGCGATATCGCGCGTGAACTTCAAGCGATGATGATCGGGCAAGGCTATATGACGGGCGAAATAAATGGTGTTTGGGACGAAGTCTGTCAGCAAGTCTTCGCCATGCTTATCGGCAATGAAAACCTGGAAATGCGCTGGTCGCTGAAGAAAAACCGCGGCGCTGTCGACCGCGTGGCGCTGGATTACCTGCGCGAGCGCTTTGGCTGAGCGTCTCACCGGGCTGTCTGCGGGCGCGCTGGTCCTCCTCTTCGCCAGCATGCTGCAATTCCAACTGCTCACGCTGGATCAACGATTCCTGCCCGATGAAGCGCACTTCATGACCTTTGCTCGGCGCGCCGCTGTCCAGGGAGAATGGATGCTGCCGGGCGCGCTGGACAAACCGCCGTTGTCAGTCTACCTGAGCGCCATCAGCATGGCATTTGTCGGCAATACCAGCGACGCAGACGGCGTGCTGCACCTGGACGCCCGTGTCGGTGAATTCGCCGGTAAACTGCCCAATTCCTTGCTGGCTGTGCTGGCTGTGGCGCTGATGATGCGCCTGTGCGCTCAAGTCGGTGGCGGAGATCAGGGCGCGCTGCTGGCGGGACTGCTGGCGGCTTGTTCTCCCTACCTGCTGATGTATGGCGCGAGCGCGTATACCGATATGAGCCTGCTCTGTTTCGCGCTGGCTGCCATCAGTTGTGGTCTGGCCGGGCGCTGGGCTTGGTCGGGCACGCTGATGGGATTGGCATTTTGCTGCAAGCCACAAGCGCTCTTCGTGCTGCCCCTTCTGCTGACGCTGCCAGTGTTTCGACGCGCTCCTCGCTTAGCCTGGCTGCGCATGCTGCTGCGCATGCTGCTGGTCTGTGGCTTGCTGCTGCTCTGGGATGCTGCGCGTCCAGAAACGAGCATCTTCCAGCTGGCGGCGGCTAACAATTTGACTGCGGACATCTTGGCCCACCCGGCAACCTGGTGGTCGCGGCTGTTGGACTGGCTGGTCGCGGCTGGATGGCTGCTGGGACCACCCTTGATTTCAGGGATTTTGATCGCAGCGGCGGCAACCAACAGGCGGTACGGGCAGGACCGCCGCTTGGTCTTCGCGCTGTTGGCTTTTGTCGCGGCAATCATCGTCAGCCACACCATCCTGAACCTCAACATGTACGCGCGTTATCTGCTGTTGATTTTGCCGCCGCTGGTCTTGCTGATGGCCCGTTCTATTGCAGGCAGGCATCGCTTGCGCATCCTGATTGCCATTATTGCCGCCTCGGGCGCGTTGTGGACGATTCAACAGGGCAGCCCGCTCGAAGACGATCGTCAGTTGCACGCTGGTATCGACGCGCTGGCTGAATACCTCGACAGCAAGCCTGTCGCCACAGTCATTTATGATCCCTGGTTGGGCTGGCAGCTGGATTATTATCTGGGCGCGTGGCACGACAAGCGGCGCGTACATTATCCCGCTGCACAGGCTTTGGCGGCGGACGCGGCAGCGTTGGACGAGCGCGATATTCGTTATTTTGTCGCGCCTGTCGACAAGCCAACCGAGTCGTGGCTGGTCGCATTGCAAGCGCTGGGCTTCGCTGTCGAGCTGGACTTTCAAAGCGAGAATTATCTGGCTTGGAGGCTAAAGCCAGTGGGCGATTAGCCAGACCACGTCTGTCCGACCGCCTCAAAATATTAGGGGTTGCCACGGTTGACCATCTGTTACCATGGAATAGAGGGAACGATGCTCATTATCGCGCGAGTTGCCAGCGGTCGAAATGCGGGCATATAATGGGTAGGATGATGGAATCGCGCCTGAAGAGGGCTGGGACGGCTGCATGGATATGCTGAGCGACGCGAACTTTGTGTACTTCCTGCTGATGGCTGGCATGTGGGTGAGCGCGACTGGCACCTACATCCCTGGCACCGGCGTAGCTGAGGTCGCCGGCATCGCCTTGATCGTCGGTTCGCTCTATTTGATGAGCTTGTTGGCGGTGAATTGGCTGGCTGTGCTTGCGCTGGTGGCTGGCGCGTCGCTCTTCTTTTTGCTGCCCTTGTTAAAATCGGAGTGGGAGGCCTTCGCCATTGCTGGCTTGGCACTCCAAGCGATTGCCAGCTTCTTCTTGTTCAGCGAAGCCAGCGTATCGCCCCTGTTCATTGCGGTCGGCGTCATTCTGGCCTTTGCCTATCACCGGGGTATCTTGCGCTCCATTTTGCAGCAGCAGCGCGAGTTGTCATCGACGCAGAAGGACGAATTCCTGGTCGGCTCTCGTGGACGGGTGATGGCAGCCATAGACGAGCGCGGCACTGTGCAAGTCAAGGGCGAGCTTTGGACAGCCCGCAGTCGCATGCGCCTCGAGCCCGATACAGAAATTGTCGTTATTCAGCAAGAGGGTTTGGAGCTGCATGTAGAAAAAGCCAAGCGCCAGCAAGCCGACTAGGTTTGCCAAGGCCTGCCGCCCCATTCGATAGCAATCCGAGACAGAGGAGACAGAAATGAATGAGATTGGACAAGCGCTAGGCACGGGCATACAGGGCGTACTACTAGTTGTCGTGGTGCTGGGCGTCATCTGGCTGCTGCGCACATCGATCCGCGCGGTCAAGGAATACGACAGGCTGGTGATCTTCTTCATCGGGCGTTTTCGCACGGTGCGCGGTCCTGGTTTGACCTTCGTGCTGCCTTTCGTCGAGTCGGTCATGCGCGTCGATATGCGCGAGACGATCATCGATATCCCTTCGCAGACTGCCATCACCAGAGACAACGCCTCAATCGGCATCGACTTCCTGGTCTATTACCGCATAACCGATCCGGAATTGTCGGTGACCAAGGTCGAGGATGTCGTCGAGGCGACTGGAAAAATCGCCACAACCACCTTGCGCGCGGTCATCGGCGATATCGTGCTCGATGATGTGCTTTCCCGCCGCGACCAGATCAACGATGTGCTGCGCGTTAAACTGGATGAAACCACTGAGCGCTGGGGCATGAAGATCACGACGGTCGAGATCCGCGAGATCGAGCCGCCGCGCGCTATCTTGGAAGCCATGAACCGCCAAATGAGCGCCGAACGCGACCGCCGCGCCGAAGTTACGCTGGCAGAAGGCGAACGCGAAGCCGCCATTGCCCGCGCCGAAGGCAGCAAGCAGTCTGCCATCCTGGAAGCCGAGGGCCAAAAGCAATCACAAATCTTGCGTGCCGAAGGCGAACGCGAAGCCCAAGAGCTGCGCGCCCAGGGGTATGCCAGCGCCTTGCAAGCCATTTATCAGGAAGCCCGTGGCATCGACAACAACACCATGGCGCTGCAATACATGGATATGCTGCAAAAGGTCGGCAGCAGCCCATCGACCAAATTTGTGCTGCCCATGGAGCTAACGGGAATCGCGCAGAACATCGCTGGCGCGATCAATGGCAATGGCGTGAGCCAGTCGCACAGCAGCAATGGCAAGGGCCAAGATCAGCCGCTGCCGCTGGGCGAAGTGGCCATCGAATAAGGGCGGTGTAGGGGCGAGCAAGTGGGTCGCCCTTTTTATTCGAGTTCCAGTTGCCAGGCAGACACAGCCAGCACTAGGCCATCGGCAGCCACAATCGCCGGCAAGACAGCAACATCCGCGGGCAGGCTTGTCATCGGCTCGCCGACCTGCTGGTCGTTGAAATAGGCGCGGGTCTCGCCGGTTTCGCCATTTCGTTCCAGACGCAGGCGAGCGATCATATTGGGCACGCTGCGCTGGCTGATGGTGTCGGCAAGGCCATCGCGCACTTGAGCCAGGCTGATGATGCCGTTGCCGTCCTGACGGATCTGAATGCCGACGTTCTCGTCGCCCTCTGTTGACTGCAGACGAATGCCAAAGCTGACTTCGCCCTCTGCGACCAGTGCCGCCATGCTGCTGCGCAGGCTCAACTCGGCCAGCAGGCTGGCTATGCGCGCTGTCGGCTGGCTGCCGTACTGCTGTTCTAGCAGATCGACCGGCGGACTCAGCAGGATCGGTTCGCCATCGGCTGTTTCATTGCCCAGAAGCCAGGAATTGTCTTCTTGCTTGAAAAGGTCTGTATCCCAGAATGGCGCGGCAGTTCGGTCGCGGTAGAGCGCCAGCAGGTCTTGCGCGCCAGCCAGCCCGCCAGGCGGCAATATGGGCGTGGGCTGAATGGCGGGCAGCGCTGTGGGTGTTGGCGCAGGTATATTGGCGATGGTGGGCAGAGGCGTCGGCGAAGGCTCGGGAGTGGCTGTGTCGGTTGGCGCTTGGGTCGGCTCGCTGGTTGGCGTATCGGTGGGCGCTGCGGTGGCTGTGGCTGTGTTGCCAGGCGTCAAAGTAGCGGTCGGCTCGGGCTGCAGGATCGCCAGCAGCGACTCAAAGTTGCCATTGCCTGCCAAGCCCCCCAAACCACCGATAACCAGCACGATGCCAATGATGGCTGCCAAGTTGAAAAGCCAGCGACGCGTCGGAGCTCGCTGCTCGGCATCGACAGCTTCGTCGGGGGAATGGTCTGCCTCTATGCTGGTAGATTGCGGCGTGACGGCTTGTGAGGGGCTGAGCGATTCTTCTTCTGGCTCAGGAGGTTCTTCGGGCAGGGCCTCGACCAGTCGATACCAGTGGCGGAAGAGCGGATAAGCTGGATTGCGATCGATGAACATGGCTTTGAAATGCTCATCCATGGCCTCGAGCTTGGCGCCGCGCCGTTTTTCGCCTGTGTAGATGCCCACGAAGGCTTCGTAGGTATCGCGCCAGCCCAGCATCATCTGCGCCTGCTGATAGCCGAGCAGGTCTTCGGTTACATCCGCTTGCATATGAATTGCTTCACGGATATTGGGCTGCGGCTCGTCGGTCTGGCGGTCGATAGCCTGGCTGAGGCTGCGCCGCTTTCGGACCAGCTCGGCCAGCGCAGCCTGCAAGTCCATGATCCAGGCGCGATAGCCGTCCAACTGGAGATCGGCATTGGCTTCGGCCTCGGTGATATAGCGAAGCACCTGCTCCAGCTTGACGCCGGCCGCGCGAAATTCGGCATCTGCCCAATCGGCCAGGGCGGCTTCCAGCGCGCGCAGGCTTTGGACGCCCGATGTCAACTGCTCGGCTTGCGGATTTTCTTCCAGTTGGCGCGCCAGCTCGCCCAGGCTGTCGACAACAGAAGGACCGCGCAGCTCGTCAAAGATAGTTTGCGCCGCCAGCAGGTTCTCGCGCCGCTGGATGAATTCGTCCAATCTGCCGACCGCGCTGTGACCATCGGCGACCCCCGGCAAGCAACGTTCTGCCGCTGCCTGCCAAAAACGCGCATCATCCAGAGCCGCTTCGTGCGCAGCCAGGACGCCATTGAGCGTGTACTGCGTGAAAAGGATGCGCAGCGCCGCCGTATTGCTGGACACGAAGGCATGCACCAGCCCCTGTCCCATCGCCTTGAGGTAGGTTTCGGTGCTCGGCATCTGATTCTCAAATTGCTCGACGGCGCGCGCTTCGGCTTTGCTGAAGAGCAGTTCAATTTCTGTGAGGGCAGCTTCTGTGCGGGCTTCGCTTTCGATGCCGTTGCGCTCCAGCCAGTCTCGCAAGCCACGAGACAGTTTCATCAAGCGTTCGGCGATGAACTGCTCGCTGTCACTGCGGGCGATCTCCAGCGCTTGTTGGCCCAGCCGCTGCGCATCTGCCAATTGCGAATTGTCGAATGCCGCCCAGCCATCCGCCAAGGTCCGCCCTAAATGTCCGGGAACTGCGTGGCGCTCGACATAATTCGCGCCTTCGATCACGCCGCGCAACTGGCCGAACCAGCCAGCCAGTCCAGGGCTGAGCGAGCGCAATGACTCTGCGGCGCGTTCCAGAGCGGCAGTCGCTTCGGCTCTGTCACCGACCACCACGACCTGTCGAAAGTGCGCCCAAGCTGCCTGCGCGTTTTCTATGCCAGCCAATATGGCAGCCAGCTGCTCATCAAACAGCTGAGCGGCAAAAGGCTGCAGCTCGGCATGCTTGGCAGTCAGCCAGGCATCCAAGTCGGCGCCGTCCGCGGCAGGAACGAATTGTTGGCTGTCTTGCAAGATTTCGTAAAGCAGGCTGAGGAAGTCTTCGAGTTGGTCCCAAGCCGGGTTGGGGGGGTCGATGGCGCGGCAGACGCCCAGTGCGCTCAATGCCGCGCGTGGATCGCTGGCGGCGCATTGCCCGATAACGCGCATGTTGTCTTCCAGCGCGCGCGCCGCATCCAGCGCCCGAGACAGCGCCAACAAAGGCAGACGCCGTTCTGATAGCGCGAGACGCTGGCTGAGTAGATTTAATCCGCCGTCCAGCGCTGACAAGCTCACGACCATTTCATGACAAGCGTTGTGCAGGCTGTTGGCGCCAGGGATGACTGTGCCGTTCGCAATATCCAACGTTTGCATGACGCTGGCCAGGCCCGCCCGCGCCTCGTCTATCTCGATGCCTTGTATGGCCAACTGACGCAGCGACTCGTCCAGCCGCGCCAGATTGGGTCGCAGCAGCAGCACACCGGGCACATGCGCGCTGATGCGTTCGGCCAGCTGCCATTGCAGGGTTCTGGCGGCCTCGTTGGGCGCGCCCTGTGCCAGCAGCCGGTTGGCAGCTTTGCCGGCTTTGTCTTCAAAGAGCAGCGTCGCCGCCTCGTTGATCCAGCTGGGTATGCTGGCGGATGAGGCATCGGTCAGCAGCAGACACCAGTCGAAGAGCAGATGCACCAGGGCTGCGGTTTTGCTGCCGGCGCGCTCGCGCAAGTCTGCCAGCAAGTCGGCCGCGCCCGACCAGTTTGAGCCGCCCAGCAGTATGCGCACGGCGTCCAGATCGGCAGAGACTTCCAGGTCGCGCAAACGATCGACGATTTCGCTTTGTGCCTTTCGTGTGGCTGGATGCGCCGGGTCTTGACGCAGCGCGCTCTGCAGCGTAGTTTGCAATGCCAGCAGGTCGTTGCGGCTCAAGTCCTTGGCTTTGAGTTTCTCATTGCTGCGCGCTACCAGTTCGTCGCGGCGCTGTTCCAAAGGACGCCGATAACGCAGCATGTCAGTCGTCAGCTCTGCCAGCGCGGCATAGCGATAGCGCAGGTTGGGATGGATAGCGCGCGCCACGATGGCTTGCAGGCGCTGGTCGATCTGGTCGGCGTCTTGATGGAAGTCCACTGCGAAATCGGCATCGGCGATACGCGGCACTTCGACGCGGTGACCGCCCGAAAGCAAAAAATAGAGCAATTCGCCAAGCTGATAGATATCGGTCTGGCGGCTGATTCCTTGTGGTGTTGTCTCGTCACCTTCCAGGAAGACGGCGTTGCCCCAGTCGATCACTTTCAACTGATAGGCATCGCGATTCCAAAACAGATGTTTGGCGTCTACATCGTTATAAACAATGTCCTTGTCGTGCGCCGCTTGCAGCAAGTCGATCAGTTGGCCGACGATCTCCAGCATTTCCAGCTCGGGCAGGCGCTGTTGATTGCCATCCAGACGCGCCACTTCGTCGGCGATGATGAGGCCTTCGGCCCGTTCCATAACGATGTATTGCTGGGGGATGCCGCCGACAAAGAATTGTCCGCTGCCCAAGAGCTCGGTCAACACGGGATGCCCAGCCAGGCGCGTCAAAGCCTCACGTTCGTTGATGATGCTGACTTCTTGCCCGGCGCGGATGGGCGGCGCATCATTGGGATGAGGGCGCTTGATGGCGACCGGTCGGTCGTCGTCCTGCGTATCCACCGCGCGCAGAGTCTCGCCAGATCGTCCGCGCGGATAAATGTAGTTATAGCGATACCGCTTGTCGAACAGGCTGTCCGCCATGACCCTCTGCCTCTGGCGCTGCCCCGGCAGAACCCACTGTGTGAGACGAACAGCGCGGGATTGGAAGAGAAAAACCGCTTCCATTGTAGACCTATCGTCATAGCGCGCAAGCAGGATAGGCTGCGAACCGTGCATTGACGCCTTGTCAGAGCGCACAAAGCGGACAAGCCCTATAAACTTGCAGCGTATGCAGGGACAATATGGCGCATGAATGCTCGGCGAATCGTTCTGCTGCCACGCAATATCTGGCGGTCCTTGTGAATAATCTGGCAAAGATTTCGATGCTGTCTATGCCGCAACCGCTGCGCCGCGCCACGCCAGATATCGCCCTGATTTGTCTGCTGCTGCTGATGCCGCTGCTACTATTTCACCAGCAGACCCTCGGTGGCCGCACACTGTTGCCCACCGAGAATCTGTTTCAATATCCGCCTTACGCCGCCTACCGCGAGGTCGCCAAAGCCCCCGCGCCGCAGAACCATCTGCTGTCGGATATGGTGCTGCAAAACCTGCCGTGGAAGTCTTTCATCCGCGCGCAGGTGACACAGGGCGAAATCCCGCTGTGGAATCCGCATCAGTTTGCTGGCATCCCTTTCTTCGCGGCCGGGCAGCATTCCGCGCTCTATCCATTGAGCGTCGTCTATTACCTGCTGCCGCTGAGCGCCGCTTATGGCTGGTTTATCGTGTTGAATCTGTGGCTGGCAGGCGGTTTCATGGCTGGCTATCTGCGCACATTGGGGGGCAACCGGGCTGGCGCTGCCCTGGCTGGAATTAGTTGGCAGCTTTGCGGTTTTTTGATCGCCAACACAGTCTTCCCCATGATCGTGGCGGCGGCTGTCTGGTTGCCGCTGATTCTATGGATGATCGAAAACATCCTGCGCGAGCGCAATCTGTGGATTTTCCGCGGCACGGCGCTGCTGTGGATGGTCATCGGCGCGGTCGCAGTTGGCTGCTGCATCTTGGCCGGACATGTCGAAATGACTATCTACACGTTGCTGATCGCTGGCTATTACGCTGCGTTTCGCCTGCTGTGGATAGGCGCGCGTCAATGGCGGCAGGCGGGCAATCTCCCTCTGCGCTGGCTGGCGAGCAAATGTCTGTGGCTGCTGCTGCTGGTTGCGCTGGGTGTGGGTTTGGCAGCGCTGCAGTTGATCCCGCTGTACGAATTCGTGCAGAGCAACTGGCGGGCAGAGCGTTCTAGCCTGGAGACAGTGCTGGGTTACGCCCATCCGCCGCGCGACCTGCTGCTTTTTTTCTTGCCCAATGTCTTTGGCAGCCCGGCGCATCATAGCTATGTCGATGTCTTCAGCGGGCAGACCATCACTGCGCTGTTTGATTCCGCTGGCAACAAGATCGAAACGATCTTTTGGGGTGTCAAGAATTATGTCGAAGGCGCGCTGTATGTGGGCCTGCTGCCGCTTTGCCTGGCTGGCTGGGCGCTGCTGACGAGTCTGCGCCGCCGCTTGCCCGAAGCGCAATTCCTGCTGATTTTCGCTCTGCTGGCTTTGATCGCGCTGTCCTTCATGTTTGGCGCGCCGACCTATGGCCTGCTCTATCGGCTGCCGGGCATGAATCAGCTCAATTCGCCTTTTCGCTGGGTCTATGCGCTAAGTTTTGCGCTGGCGGTCATGGCGGGGCTGGGCATGCACCTGCTGGCAGAGCGGCGCTGCAAACCTGTCTGGCTGGGGCGATCGTTGCTGGTCGCTGGTGGCGGGCTGGGGCTTTGCGCGGCAATCGCCTGGCTTGGCTTCGACAGATTCGCAGCGATATTTGAGCGCATTGTGCAGACTGTGGCGCTGGCGGACGGCGCATTCGCGGATGGACGCGCCCTGTTCAGTTATCTGCTGCCGCAAGCGCTGCTGCTGGCGGCGCTTTTGCTGCTCAGCGGCGTCGCGCTTCTTTGGGCATGTCGCGCTCGTGGCAATCGCTGGCAGCTGCTGGCATTGGCGCTGGTGGCGGGCGATCTGCTGCTGGCTTTTGCTGGATTCAACCCGGCCAGCGATCCGGCTTTGCTGGATTTCACGCCGCCGGCCATCGAATTCTTGCGCGGGCAGAGCGGGCATTTTCGCATCACCAGCCTCGAAGACGAGCGCGCTGGCGGTCCGATTATGGTCGCCAACAGCGGCATGCGCTATGGGCTGGACGATGTGCGCGGATACGACAGCATTATCCCGGGCGGCTATGTGGCCACCATGCGCTCGCTGCAGCCGGCGCACAACCTGGACCACAATCGCATCTCGCCGCTGTTCACTGCGCCACACAAGAATCACGCCGGCTATGAAACCGCGCTGGAGTCCGACCTGCTGAATCTACTCAATGTCCGCTATGTGCTGACCGCGCCCGACCTGGTGATCCCGCTGGCGGGCTGGAAGCCAGTCTATCGACAAGAGATCGCTATCTGGGAAAACGAGTCGGTCATGCCACGTGCCTTCACAGTCGACAAAGCCGATTGGGATTCGCGCTGGCTGGCCGAGCATGGCGGCGGCTTCCGTTTTGATGAATTGGGCATCTTGCAAGGCGGCTTGCATATCTCGCGTTATCAACCAGCTGTCATCACGCGGGGCACCGGACGCGAAAAGTTCATCGACATCAGCGTGCCTGCCGATAGCTGGCTGGTCGTCAGCGAGAGTTTCATGCCGGGCTGGCGCGCTTTTGCTCGGCCTTTTGGCACGGGCGAAGCCGAAGAATTTGGGCTGGAAGTGCGGCTGGTGCTGGCGAACCTGCAAGGCGTCGAGCTGCCGGCGGGCGATTGGAATGTGCGCCTGGTTTACAGCCCGGCCAGCGTGCAGCTGGGCATGTTCGCATCTTCCATCAGCGTGGCGTTGATTGGTTTTGTGCTGGGCGGCTGGTTTTGGCGCGCTTATATCGGCTTGAACAGCGCCGACTCCTCTGGACTGGCCAAGGTAGCGCGCAACAGCATCGCGCCCATCATCCTGAATCTGTTCAATCGCGGCATCGACCTGGCTTTCGCCATCGTGATGTATCGCTTGCTGCTGCCCGCCGAGGTGGGGATATACAATTTTGCGGTCGTGCTATTTGTCGCTTTCGACATAGTCACCAATTTCGGACTGGATGTCTTTCTCATCCGCGAAGCAGCGCAGAACAGGCCGCGGGCGGGGCGCCTCTTGTACAACACATCGCTGTTTCGGCTGTGTTTGAGTCTGGCTGGCGCGCCTTTGTTGGCTGGCGTGTTGCTGCTGTGGGGCAGCTCGGGAGCAGAAGCGATCGGCGGCGACGGCTTGCTGGCTATCGGTTTGCTGTATATCGGGCTCTTCCCGGCCAGCTTGTCCAAAGGCATGACATCGCTCTTTTATGCCAACGAACAAGCCGAAAAACCGGCCGCCATCGCCACAATCACCACCATCAACAAAGCTGTGCTGGGCGTGATCGCGCTCTTACTGGGCTACGGTATCGTGGGACTGGCTGCCATCAGCATATTCAACAACCTGCTGACGCTGGCGGTGCTGTTGTGGGCGGGGCGGGCGCTGATCGGTCGGTTCGCGCCGCGGTTGCCCGATCGCCGGCTGGTCCGCGATATGGTCGGCGAATGCTTCCCGCTGATGCTCAATCATTTTTTGGCGACTGTCTTCTTCCAGATTGATATCGTCATCTTGCAGGCATTGAAAGGCGCGGCGACGGTGGCGCAGTACAGCACAGCCTACAAGTGGCTGCTGGCGATCAACATCGTGCCGGCATTCTTGACGCAGGCGCTCTTCCCGGTGCTATCGCGACAAGCCAAAGATGACCGGCGCGCCCTCAGCCAAACCTACCGCTTCGCCATAAAGCTGCTATTCGCCATGACATTGCCGCTGGCGGTGGCATTTACGTTGCTGGCCGAGCCGCTGACACTACTGCTGGGCGGCAATCGCTACCTGCCCGATGGCGCAATCGCCCTGCAGCTGATGATCTGGAGCATTCCTTTTGGCTGGCTCAACAGCGTGACGCAATATGCCTTGATCGCGCTGGGCTTGCAGCGGTTGATCACGCGGGCATTCGCCGGCGCTGTGCTCTTCAATATCGCTGCTAACCTGGTTTTCATCCCGCAGTACGGTTTCCAGGCGGCTGCGCTGGCGACAATCGCCTCGGAGTTGGCCTTGCTGGCGCCTTTCCTGTTTCTGCTGCAACGCGAACTGACAGACCTACGCGTGCGCAGCCTGCTTTGGCGTCCGCTGGCGTCGCTGGCGATGATGGGGCTGGCGCTGCTGGTTTTGGGCAGCTCGCTGTTGGCGCTGCTCGCGTCTGGCGCGGTCTATGCGGTCGTGCTGCTGCTGCTGCGTCCGCTGGATCCTGCGGAGGGCGAAGCGCTGCTGAAACTGCTGCCAGCATCTGCGCGGAGCCTGCCGCTGCTGCGCTGGCTCACCACAACTGTTTGACCAGGTAGAGCACCAGGTCGTCGTCAACCGTGCAGGTTGCGCCTGGTGGCAGCGGCTCGTCAAAATAGTGCAGGCCATGCCCGTCTGGCACATAACCGCGCTGGATATACAACCGCTGCGCCGCGCCATAATCGGCGTACAAACCGAATCCCAGGCCGGCAAAGCGCGACCGCTTGACAATGCGCGCCTCTGCCTCATCCAGCAGATGCGATGCCAGGCCTTGCCGCCGTTGCGACCGTATGACATTGAGATCCTGGATTTCTGGAATGCCTCGCTCGCGGAAGCCCGAGTAGTCAGGCGACCAAACTAGCTTGCAATGCCCCAGATAGTCGTCGGCATCCAGCGCCAAGAGCAGAATCAGCGCGCCAACAGCCTGCTGCTCCCAAACGCGTTCAAAGTAGCCGGCCGGTTTGTGCCAGCCCATCCCAACCGCAAAACAATCGTCCAGCCAGGCGGCATCATCGGGATTGGCGGGGCGGATGCGCACGTTTGATCAGCCGGCGCTGGCGGGACGCGCCCAGCGATTGTTGAAGACCAGGTCGCCCAGATACACGCTATCCACCAAGTCGCTGGAGGGTGGCTCGATGACGTGGAAGTCTATCCGATACAATTGCCCCGCGCTGCTGGTCAACTCGAGTACGAAGTTGTCTCTAAGTTGCAGATCGCCAGTCAGGTTCATCAGCATGAGGTGCAGGCCGCCCGGCGCCAGTTCAATTTCACCCTTGCCCGGCACGATCAACTCCTCCAGGCGCCTCATGGACGCCACGCCGTCTGTCACGCGCGTCTCGTGAAACTCGACTGCTGCCGCCACCGCGCTGGATGCCGAAATCAACACGATATCATCGCTGCCACGGTTGGTGATCTGCAAATAAGCGCTGCTGTTTGTCCCGGCTGTGTCTGTCGCCGCATCTGCCGGGTCGGCATCATCAGCCATGTCCTGATCTTCGCTTGGACTGTCGATATCATAGCGAAATACCTGGCTCGCGACCTCGCCGCCAGGAAGTGACAAGCTGGCTTCGACAGTCCAACTGCCGCCCATCGTCCACTCGAATGGCACGTTGAAGACGCCTTCGACTGCGGTGTCCGCTTCCGCCAATACGGGCGTCATGCCGGCGTGATCCATATCTCCGCGCAGACTCAACGTGCCTAGCTCGGCAAGCGCATTGCCTTGGTTGTCACGCACCCGAATCGTCAGCGTGGTCTCGCCCACCAGCAAATCGCTGACCGCCATATCCAGCACGACATCGCTGGCGGCTAGTTTCTGCTCTTGACGGCAGGCGGCATTAACAAGCAGCAGAGTTGCCAGTAAACACGCCCGCAATAGGTTTGCAACTGTCATTGTACTCTCGCAGCTCAACAAGGATTTTCTTCTATGTTGGCGTGACAGGTGGTCGCATTAGCAGGCTCAAGCCATAGCCAAATGCCCCAGCCATCACTGGAACACCCAGCCACATATGAATCAACCACCACAAACCCCCGGTGCCCCAGACGCTCGCGCCCAGGATCTCGACCACGATGAGCGCGCCCAGACTGTAGGCGAAAGGAATCACGATGCAGAAGAGCCGCGTGCCAGCCGCGCTTTTCAATGCGCCGCGCTGCAGCAGCCAATCGGCCAGCAAGCCAACAGCCACCGCGCTGAGCACAAAGATGAACTCCTCGTTGTGGCGGACGCGCAGCCAGGTCATCAATGCCGCGCTTATGCCGAAGACGACAGTCGCTGTGCCGACTGGCAGCCGCCAACGCATTGTCATCAGCAGCAGCACAGCCAGCAAAATGTTGCTGTGCAGCAGGAAGGCGACAACGCCCAAGCCGTCTATCACCTGGGTATTGCCGGGCCGCGGACCTGTGAGAATGTCGGTGCTGCTGGTTATCGCGGCAAATGCTGTGAAGAAGATGAATATTGATGTGATACAGGTGAAAGATAATATCGCCGGCAGCAGATCGCGCCAGGTCTCGCCGCTCTTGCGTTGCCATGTCGCCCGTATTGGTCCGGTGATGATCAGCAAGCCCGACACCGCCAGGAAAAGATGCGATGGGCTGATCAGCGATTCTGTGCCTTCTTCAAATCCGAATATCTCGTGCCAGACGAGATCGGCGACGCCACCAGCCGCAAACATGAAGAATCCGAGCAGCGAGAGCGTGTAGCCAGCCGGCAGCGCGCCGCGAAAGTGAAAGCCCTTGCCAACATTGCGCATGTGCGTGACGATGAGAATCAAGCCGGACAGCGCCACTGCTCCATACAGCAGGGCATGCCAGGGCGTGAAGAAGCTGTCGTCGACCTGGCCATGGTTGTGCGCCCAACCATCAATGAACAGACCGAATGTGATCAAGCAAGCCGCGAACGCCATCCAGCGGTCGAGTTGGATACTATCGGCTGGGATGACTGCCGTCTGGTCTGTGCCGCGCACAGTCATCCTGTCGCGCAGCAATCCTATGCTCGTCATAAGGCATCCTCCTACTGATCATTTTGACCTTCAGTATAGCCAAAAATATCGTTCCAGCAGAATCGCGGTCCAGCTTGGCACAAGCGGCAAATCCTTGTCCAAGCCCTGTACCTTTGGCTAGCGCGTTTTGCGACTTGCTGTAGAATCAGGGCTGTTATCGAAGTCGATTGTCTTGGCGAGTCATGGCATTTGATTTGGAAGCCCTGGTTGGGCATCTCTATATTGTTGGCGGGCGCGTGATCAATGTCAACCCGCCGGGCGCCTTGGTCGAGGTCGCCCCGACAACCGCCGCGCGTGGACGAGAAGGCGATACCTTCTTCATCCTAATCTTGCCCTCTGGCTCGATCGCCCCGACTACCTTTTACGAGCAGCTGGCGCAGCTGGCAGCCGAGCGCTATTTCAGCATGGGTGGCAGCGTCGCGCTGGCTTTGCGCAGCATGTTCCAACAGATCAACCGCAATCTCTATGAGCACAACCTGGAGCACGCGGCGATCGGCAAACAGCAATTCGAGACCAGCGTGATCGCAGCAGTATTGCACGAAGACGACATGGTGGTGGCGCGCGCAGGCCCTGTGATTTCTGCTTTGCAGACAGCTGGCTTGACATTGACCTTCCCCGATGACCTGAGCGAAGAAGCGCCCCTTTTCAGTGTGCCGCTGGGTTTGCTGCCCGAGCCCGAAGTGGCCATGGTGCGCTATGGCGTCAACGCTGGCAGCCGCCTGGTGCTCTCCGATGCCAGCCTGGCCGATATCCCGGCCGAGCGATTGACGAGCACCTTGCTGGAAAACGACATCGGCAAAGTCTTGGATGGCTTGCGCCGCACCATCCGCTTCCAGTGTCAGTTGATGCTGGTCGAGCTGGTGCCGCCAGAATACGAAGCGCCTGTGCTGGCAGCGCCGGGCGAATCGTCCCACGAGGTGCAAATGCGCCTGGGGGAAGCGCGCATGCAGCTGGAGGCGGATAACCCCAATTGGCAACTGCCACGCCGCAACGACTTCGGCTCTTTGCTCGGCTGGGGCTTGGCGCGTTTGGCGGGCAGGACGGCCGGCTTTTTCCTGTCGCTGGGCGCGCTCTTCCAGCGCTTCTTCCCGCTGCCGGCGACTGCGCCTTCTCGCCGCGCTTCGTCTGGCACGTTGATCCTCACCGTCTTGCTGATTCCGCTGATCATCGTCAGCATCGTGGTCGTCTCGTGGGTGTCCAACCTCGGCGAGACCGAATTTGAGCAGTGTCTGGGCAAGCTGCAAGAGACATCCAATCTGGCGCGTTCGATCGATTCCAGCAACCGCCGCAGCACCGTCTCCGCTTGGAATGCCACGCTGCAAGTCGCCGATGCCTGCGATATCATGCGCCCCGATGACCCTTTCGTGAACAATATGCAGCGCGAAGCCCAGGCGCTTATTGATACGATCAACAAGGTCAAACGGCGCGAAGCCGTGCCGCTCACCAACTTTGAAAATGCCGCTATCAGCCGACTGCGTCTGCAAGGCACCGACTTGTACGCGCTGGATGACCGCAACGACCTTGTCTACCATGTGTCGCTTTCCGACGATGGCAAACAAGCGCTGCGTCAGGACCCGGTCTCGCGCATGCGGCTGGGGGCGACTTACGAAGGCTACACAATCGGGCAGATCGCCGATATCGCCTTCGACCGCTACTCGGGCGATCTGGCAATGCTGGACGCCAATGGCACATTGCTGCGCTGCGAGCCACAGATCATCCTGAATTGCGATGTCCAGCGCGTGCTCAATGCCGATGACTGGCAGAATCCGATCTCGCTGACGATATGGGATCGCAAGCTCTACATCCTGGACAGCGAAGGCGGGCAGATCTGGCGCTATGACCCCTCGGGCAGCAGCTATGTCAGCGCGCCGCGCGAATACTTCTCTGGCACGGCGCGACCCAACCTGCGCAATGTCGTCGACTTCACGATCAGCAGCGATGGCGTGGTCTTTGTGCTCTATGCCGATGGCGTGATGAAAAGTTACATCTCGGGCAGCGAAGCGCCCTTTGCCTTCAGCGGCTTCAACGAAGGCAGCGAACCGCATGTCGTGCGCACCGAGGGCTTCGCGCTAAATGACAGCGCCTTTGCGCCGGGCTTCTTCTTGATCAGCCGTGGCGCGCGCACCATCTACGAAACGACCGTCGCGGGCACTTTCATCGACAGCTACCAAGCCTTTGACCAGAGCAAGCTGGAGCTGATCTCGTCGGTGGTCGCATACCCCGAGCAGAACATCATCTATGTCGCTTCGGGCAATACCATTTTCCACATCGACATGGCTTTTCAATAAGCGGCGCGCCAGCACTGCCAGTTGATTTCTCGCTGCTGATGTTGCAAGACGGGCGCCGCGCAGACTACACTAGCTGAAAATCACAAATTGAGAGGAACAGCCATGAGCAAACATGCATTGATCGTCTATGGGGGCTGGCAGGGACACGACCCGACCGAGACATCCCATTTGTTCGCGGGCTTGCTGGCCGAGGCCGGCTTGCGTGTAACATTATCCGAGACCCTGGACAGCTTTCTGGATGTCGAGTTGATGAACGCGGTCGAACTGGTCGTGCCCGTCTATACCATGAGCAGCATCACGCGCGAGCAAGAGGCTGGCTTGCTGGATGCCGTGCGCGAGCGGGGTGTCAATGTCGGCGGCTGGCACGGCGGGATGGCAGACGCCTTCCGCAACAACACCGAATACCAGTTTATGTGCGGCGGGCAGTGGGTGGCGCATCCCGGTAACATCATCGACTACCGCGTCAATGTTACGGGCCTAGCGCATCCCATTGCGGCTGGAATCGCCGACTTCGACATGCACTCCGAGCAGTATTACATGCACACCGACCCATCCAACCAGGTGCTGGCGACCACCACCTTCAGCGGCGACCACGCGCCCTGGATCGATGGCACGGTCATGCCGGTGGCCTGGACGCGGACTTATGGGGCTGGCAAGGTCTTTTATAGCTCGCTGGGACATGTCATCGGCGACTTTGATGTGCCCGAAGCACGGGAGATCGTGCGCCGTGGTTTGTTGTGGGCGGTGGACAGCCTATAGCACATCGGGGCGCGTGCGGCGGTCGGCGCGAGAAAGCCGGCGGTGACGCCAGCGAATCTGCCAAACCCGCAGTGCTGCCTCAAGTGCGATGCGGCTCGACATCTTGGACTGGCCATGCTGCCGGTCGGGGAAGTGGATGGGCACTTCGCCAATCGTATAACCCAGCCGATGCGCTACATACACCAGCTCGACCAGGAAAACATAGCCATTGGAGCGCACGCGATCGAGGTCGATGCCGGTCAGCGCCGCGCGATGAAAAACGCGAAAACCGCCCGTGGCATCGCGCAGTGGCAAGCCCAGGATGAGCGGCGTATACACGCGGTTCGCCCAAAAGCTCAGCAACTTGCGCCAGGCGCCCCAGTTGCTGTCGACGCTGCCGCCAGGCACATAGCGCGAGCCGATCACAATATCGCAGTCCCTCGCCCGCTGCAGCATGGCCGGAATGCGCTCGGGCTGGTGCGAAAAATCGGCGTCCATACCGATGATGACATCGGCATCCATGGCCAGCGCACGCTTGAAGCCGGCGATATAGGCGGGCCCTAGCCCTTGCTTGTGCGGACGATGCAAGACATTCAGCCGGCCCGCATAGTCGGGCTGCTGCGCCAGTTCATCGGCCAGTTCGCCCGTGCCATCTGGGGAATTGTCATCGACGATCAAAATATGCAGATTGGCGACTGGCAACTGGCAGAGCGCCGGCAGCATGCGCGCGATATTTTCCCGCTCGTTGTATGTCGGCAGGACGACCAACACCTTGGGCGGCTGTTCTCGCGCGGCGTCTTCAATCATCTAGCAGCGAACTGACCGCCTCGGCGAGGTGCCCGGGCGTCAAACCGAATTGTTGATATATCTCTGTATAAGGAGCGCTTGCGCCAAAGCGGTCGACGCCCAGCGCGATGCCGTCTGTGCCGATATATCGTTCCCAACCCAATGTCGCGCCCGCTTCGATGCTGACGCGGCAAGTGACTTCTGGCGGCAAGACAGCGGCTTTGTAGGCCTCGGCCTGCGCCTCAAAAAGCTCCCAGCAGGGCATGGAGACAACGCGCGCGCGGATATCGGCATCTTCCAGCAAACCGGCTGCATCCAGCGCTATCGACACTTCACTGCCGGTGGCGATGATGATGGCGTCCAGCTCGCTCGATTCGTGTTCGGAAAGCACATAAGCGCCGCGCGATACGCCTTCGAATATGCCGGCGTCGTTGCCAGCCAGCACAGGCAGATTTTGGCGGCTGAGCACGATGGCGGCCGGGTGTCGCAGCTCGGCGATGGCAGCCCAGGCGCCGGCAGTTTCGGTGGCATCAGCCGGGCGGAACACATGCAGATTGGGCATGACTCGCAGTGACATCAGATGCTCGACCGGTTGATGGGTTGGTCCGTCTTCGCCCAAGCCAATGCTGTCATGCGTGAATACATACACAGCCGGCAAGTTCATCAGCGCGCCGAGGCGTATGGCCGGGCGCATATAATCGCTGAAGGTGAAGAAGGTCGCGCTATAGGGTTTGACCATGCCGCCGTGCAGCGCCAATCCATTCACGATCGCACCCATGGCATGTTCGCGCACGCCAAAACGCAGGTTGCGCTCGGCAGGTTGTCCGGGTCCGGTGTTCTCTGCGCCTTTGATGAGCGTGCGTGTGCTGCCGGCCAGGTCGGCATCGCCACCGATCATGGTGGGCGCAAATTGTGCCAGCACATTCAGTGCTTCGCCGCCGGCGCTGCGTGTAGCCAGCTGTACGCCAGCATCCCAGCTGGGCAATTCATCGCGCCAGCCCGCCGCGAATTCGCCTGCATGCGCCCGTTCATAGTCTGTCGCTAGTTCGGGGTAAGCCACGCGCCAGGCATCGTACTTGCGCCGCCAGTCGTCTTCGGCAGCCGTCCCCGCGTCGATGCAGCTGCGGAAGTGCTCCAGCGCTTCGCCGGGAATGTAGAAGCTGTCGGTCGTGCTCCAGCCCAGATTCTGCTTGGCGAGCGCGACTTCGTCCACGCCCAGCGGGCTGCCATGCGCGGCGCTGCTGCCTTGTTTGTTGGGGCTGCCATAGCCGATGATGCTGCGCACGGCGATCAGGCTGGGTTTGTCATTTGTTTCTTTGGCCTGGGCGATCGCGCTGGAAATCGCGGCGACATCGTTGCCGTCAGCGACGCGATCTACATGCCAGCCCATCGCCAAGAAGCGCTGCGCCACATCTTCGCTGAATGTCATCTCGGCCGCGCCATCCAGCGTTACTTCGTTGTCGTCGTACAAGAAGATCAGCTTGCCCAAACCCCAGTGCCCGGCCAGCGCGCAGGCTTCCAGACAGACGCCTTCCATCAAATCGCCATCGCTGACCAGCACATAGGTGTGATGATCGACAATTTCGTGCCCGGGACGATTGAAGCAGCTAGCCAGATAGGCTTCTGCAAGCGCCATGCCCACAGCCGTCGCCGCGCCTTGCCCCAGCGGGCCGGTGGTCGTTTCGACGCCCGGCGTATGCCCATATTCGGGGTGTCCCGCTGTCTTGCTGCCCCACTGGCGGAAATTCTTGATCTCGTCCAGCGAAAGATCATAGCCGGTCAAATGCAAAAGCGAGTAGAGCAGCATGGAACCGTGCCCAGCGCTCAGCACAAAGCGGTCTCGATTTGCCCAGCCCGGGTTGCGCGGGTTATGACGCAGATGCCCCAGCCACAATGCGTATGCCATTGGCGCTGCGCCCATGGGCAAGCCCGGATGCCCGCTGTTGGCTTTTTGCACCGCATCCATTGACAGCGTGCGGATCGTATTGATGGCGAGATTCGTCAAATCGGACACAAGTAAACTCCCTGCCGCAACAGAACACAGACCGCGAGCATTATAACAGCGGCGGCAAGCAGGGCTATAGCCTTTTGTGCAACGGGACTTTTGGGGTGCTAGCCGCCGAGCGGGCGCGGCTCGACAAGAAAGCGCAGGGCTGTCCGTTCGTTTCCATCAATATCTACATCAGTGAAGCGGGGCGTGGCAACAATGTCGATTTCATCGCGTTCCAAATAGCCGCGAGCAATTGCCAGGGCTTTGACCGCCTGGTTGACTGCGCCGGCGCCGATGGCTTGCACCTCTGCGATGCCATGCTCGCGCATGACACCGGCAATTGCGCCTGCAACCGCTGTTGAGCGCGAACGTGCCGAGACTTTGATGAGTTCCGGCCCCTCTGCAGCGATCTCGCCCTCTTCGGGTATGACTGCCCCGCTCGGGGTCAAATCGCTATACTCGGACATCGTGTCCTTCTTTCATGCACCAAAGCACCAACATGGCTGCTCACCATGCGCCGGAGAACTTGCAACGATATGAGATTACGATAACTTACATGACTGCGATTTTATCATAAACAATAGAACAGGGCTATAGGGAATGCGATCTCGCGCGTCCTGGCGCTATCACAGCGAGCGCAGACAACCTGTAAAGACTCGCGCAGCTTGGTTACAATCGGGTCCAGAGACCGTGTCGCGCTGCGGCTCTGCCACTTCGTTTAGCGATAGGACAGCCCGATGCAGTTCACAGCGCCAGCTGTAGCGCTTCTGCTGGTCATATTGTTGCCGCTGCTGTGGTTGATCGGCTTCCCGCGTCATGCTTTCCGCCGCCGCCGAGATATCAGCAGTCTGCTGCTGCGCTCGCTTATCGTGGTGCTGCTGGTGCTCGCGCTGGCGGGCTTGCAGCAAGTGGGCGCGGTCGAAAGGCTGGCGGTTGTTTTCCTGGCCGATGCCTCCGACAGCATGGGCAGCGCTGCCGAATCCGCCCAGTTGGACTATTTGAGCCAGGCGCTTGCAAACAAACCGCACGACGATGAATGGGCGCTGCTGGTCTTCGGCGACAATGCCGTGCCAGAGCGAGATTTCAGCGCGCTGGCCGAGATCGACAGCATCGCATCCACGCCGAGCGCCAGTGGCACCGATATTGCCAAAGCCTTGCAAACCGCGCTGGCCATGTTCCCGCCCGATGCCGCCCGCCGCATCGTCATTTTGAGCGACGGTAAAGCGACACGCGGCGATGCCCTGGCTCGTGCGCAACGCGCTGCTGCTGCCGGTGTCGAGGTCAGCTATGTGCCCTATACCCGCGAGCCAGCGCCCGATGTGCGTATCCGCTCTCTCGACGCGCCTGGCAGAGTCGCGCAAGAGCAAGCTTTTGATATTGCCGTCAGCATCGAAGCCGACAGCGATACCCCAGCGACGCTGCTGATATTCTCTGGCGGCGAGCTGATTCACGACGAGCAGCTGGATCTGCAAGTGGGCGAAAATCGCTACAGCTTGACGCAGCACAGCGGCAAGAGCGGCTTTCTCGACTTCACCGCCCAGGTCATCGTGCCGGGCGAAAACGACCATTTTGCGCAAAACAACCAGTTGGGCGCATTCAGCCAGGTGATCGGTCCAGCGCGCATCTTGCTGATCAGCGCCGAACCAAGCGAGACGCAATTCTTGCTGCCGGCGCTGGAGCAGGCGGGCCTGCAGGTCGAGCAGGCGCTGCCGCACAGGCTGCCGGTCAACATGGCCGATCTGGCAGATTACAAGAGCGTCATCGTGGCGAATGTGCCAGCCACCGCGTTGAGCCGCGTCCAGATGAGCCTGTTGGACAAGTATGTCAGCGATATCGGCGGCGGATTGGTCATGATCGGCGGACCACAGAGTTATGCCCCGGGCGGTTATTATCAGACTCCGCTGGAGCGGACGCTGCCGGTGGATATGCAGATCAAAGACCAGCGCCGCCTGCCGCAGTTGACAATCGCCTATTTGATCGACCGCTCGGGCAGCATGGGGCAGGTGGGACGCAGCGGCGTGCCCAACCTGGAATTGGCGAAGCGCGCGATCGTGCTCTCGCTGGAGTTGCTGCAGGCCAGCGACCGTGCTGCCATCGGCACGTTCGACACCGGAGGAGCCTGGGTTGTGCCCTTCCAGCAAGTCAACGATGCCCAAGCCATGATCGCCATGACCAACACCATTCGCTCGGGCGGCGGCACAGACATCCTGGCGGGCTTAAAGCTGGTCGAGCGCGATATAAAAGAAGAGCCATCGCAGCTCAAGCATTTGATCTTGCTGACAGATGGCGGCGCAAACTCGGCTGGACTGGTGGACTTGACTGAATCGCTGCATGCCGAACATGGTGTAACGCTTTCGGCAATCGCCATCGGGCGCAATCCAGGCGCATTCTTGGAGCCCATGGCGGAAGCCGGGCAGGGCAACTATTACCGCGTAGCCAATGTCGAGGAGATCCCGCTCATCTTTGCGCAAGAGACGGTCTTGGCAGCGCGCTCCTACATTGTCGAAGAGACATTTACGCCGCGCGTAACTGGCAGCAGCGCGATTTTGGATGGCATCAGCGCGCCACCACCGCTGCGTGGATATGTCGCATCCACACCCAAGACCGCCGCCCAGCGCCTTCTCAGCGGACCAGAGCCCTACGCCGACCCCATCCTGGCGGCCTGGCAATATGGCTTGGGCAGGGTGGTCGCATGGACTGCCGATGCCAGCGCGCGATGGGCGAACGAATGGGTCGTCTGGGAAGATTTCTCACGCTTTTGGGGACAAGCGGTGGCATGGAGCATCAACGCCGGCGCCAACGAAAACCTGGAAACAAGCATCGTGCTGGAAGATGAACGCGCGCGGATTGTCGTCGATGCGCGAGACAAAGCCGGCGGCTTCCTGGATGGCCTGGCGCTCGAAGGCGCGGTACTGAATCCAAATAGCAACAGCCTGCGCCTGGGTCTGCAGCAGACGGCGCCTGGTCGTTATGAAGCCAGCTTCACGCCCGGCAGCGAAGGCGCCTACTTCCTCAACATCAGTGGCGAGGCGGCCCCGGAGTCTGGCGCTGGGCCACTGGCCGATCTCAAAGGCTGGGTGCGGTCCTATTCACCGGAATACTTGCCACAGGCGGGCGGCGAACGGCTGCTGGCAGAGCTGGCGGAGGTGACGGGCGGACGCAACCTGGCTGATGCGCCAGAAGCGGTCTTCGCGCACAACCTGGGCGAGCGGCAGGCAGCCAACGATATCTGGGAGAGCCTGGTCTGGCTGGCGCTGCTGTTGCTGCCGCTGGATATCGCGCTGCGCCGGCTGATCATCACGCGAGGAGATTTGCAGCGCTTGCGAGCATTTGTAACCGGACGCGGGGCGCAGCAAACACGCTCGCAGCAAATGCAGGCGCTATTTAGCGCGCGCAGCCGCAGCCGAGAGACGACTCGCTATGGCGATGACCTGCCCGAAGGCTTGCGCCCGACAGGTGGAGGTAGCCCGCCAGCGACCCCGCCGCCTATCCCACAGCCAGCCAGCCCACGCAGGTCTGCGCGCGAGCCGGAATTCATGGAAGCGCCAGACGACGAGCAGCCCAATCTGGGCGCGCGCCTGCTGGAACGCAAACAACGGCGGGAGTGATTAGCCAACTGCGCCCGCAACTTCATCCAGAAATATCGGAAAATCTAAATCCCCGGGCGAAGATCCCAAGTCGGTCAGCAGCGCCGCGCACTCCGACCGATGCTGTGTGCCGTGATTCACCACATGCCACAGGCAATGCCAGACCAGCCGCCTGCGCAGCCCCGCATCGCCTTCATAGTCGAATTCTCGCTCAATGTCGCTGTCGTCCAGGCTGCGCAGGTAGCGCCAGAGTTCAGCTTTTTCCCGCTGCCACAACGTTCGCACAGCAGCCAGATTGGCGTAGTCGGCTGGCTGTAGAAAGTCGTCGAATCGGCCCCGTGTCAGCAGCATGCGCCAGGCTCTTTGCGCTTCGCAGATGTGCGCCAGCGTTGCCAAGAGTTCTTGCGGAGGCGCCTCCTCCAAGCGCGCAGCCGCGGCCAGCAGTCGCTCGGTCGCCCAATCGTGATAGTCAAACAGCAGAATGAGTTCGGCGAGCTGCATCAAACGCGCCTAGCTGCTCGGTCGGCTCAAGAAGACGGTGAAATCCATATCCCCCGGCGAATGTCCGAGGTCGGTCAGCAGCGCCGCGCATTCGGCTCGATGCTGCGTGCCATGATTGACCACATGCCAAAGGCAATGCCACAGAATATGGCTGCCGCGATTGCCCTCAATATCGTAGTAAACCAGTCGCAGCATGTCGTCATCGCTCAGATTGTTGACAAAGCGCTGCATTTCGGCATTTTCTTCTTCCCAGCGAGCTTGCACTGCGGGGTAATCGGCGAAGTCGCTCTCGCCCAGCCATTTGACATCGGTGTCGTATTCCAGGAAGTGCCGCCAACCATACTCCGCGTCCAGGATGTGCACCAGCGCGCCGAACATGCTGCCCCAGCCGTGATCATTGGGCTGTCGAAGCTGCTCGGGCGAAAGCAGGACAGCCTGATTGAAGATGCGCGCGTTCGCCCATTCGTTATAGGCGTAGAGCAACCGCATCGCCTCGCTGTTCATCTGTTGGCCTTCGCTATTCGGCTGCTGATCGCCGAGGTAGACGGTCATATCCAGGTTGCCAGGCGAATGTCCAAAACCAGTCAGAATCGCCGCGCATTCCGCACGGTGCTGTGTGCCGTGATTGACCAGGTGCAGCAGCGCCTGCCAATGGCTGACTGTCAATGTCTTGCCAGCGCGCTCGCGAGTAAATACCCGCGCCAGTTCGTCCTCGCTCATGGCATTCAGGTTGCGCGTAAGACGTCCTTGCTCCTGTGCCCAGCGCTCTTGCAACGCCGCCACATCGGCGTAATCTTCCGGCTCTAAGCCGCCCGCCACCGGCTCGTCAAACAAGCGGCTGATCCACAGGCTCTCGGCGACCATGGTATGCACCAGGCCACCAAGAAAGCTGCCCCAGCCCAGCGCATTCTCTGTGCGCAACTCTTCAGGCGTTAGTTTGGCTGCTTGCGTCAATATCCGCTGATTCGCCCAGTCGTTGTATCCATACAGAAACTTGACAGCCGTCAGATTCATGAGGGTTCCTCGCCATTTGCAACAAGAATTGCGCCAGTATAACACAGACGATGCGCGACCTTGGCATGGAGAGGCCACATACAGACTGCGCGGCGCGAATGTCCAGCTCGGTGGTAAAATCTTGCTTGCGGTTTCGCAGGAAAAGGCAAAGGCAGCGCGATGTCCATATTGGCGAGCCTGGCAGCGATAACGGCGGCGGTGATTTCGCTGGCGGTCCTTACGGACCTGTTTTTTATCCCGAGCCTGGACGAAATATCCAGCCGGTTGCAGCTGTCGGACGAAGTCGCGGGCGCGTCGCTGATGGCGATAGGCTCATCCGCGCCAGAGCTGGCGATCGCGCTGTTGGCATTGTTCACAAGCGGTGGCGCCCACAGCGATGTTGGCATCGGCACGATTGTCGGCTCGGCAGTCTTCAACATATTGGTGATAACCGGCTTGTCGGCGGTGGTGGCGGGCGGCTTGCAGATCCATATTTTCGCTGTGCGACGCGATATGATCGCTTATCTGGCGGCTATCGGCTACCTTGCGCTGATCTTCTCCGATGGCCAAGTCGCGCCGCTGGAAGCGCTGGCTGGCTTGGGGCTCTATGGGCTGTATCTGATTGTGCTGATGCGCTTGAAAGACCCGCAGAAGGATGAAGGCTCGGCGAAGCTTGCACAATCCCGCGCCCAGCCAACCTCCGATCATGCCAGACCAAGCGCCTGGCTGTGGGTAGAGGCGCTGCTGGTGTCGCTGCTGCGGCGGATCACGGGCGACCCGCGTCAGAATTACCTATGGGCATTTGGACTGTCCATCTCGTTGATCGTGCTGCTCAGCTACCTGCTGGTCGAAGCCACAATAGCCTTTGCAACGGGCATTGGCATCCCGCCAGTCATCGTGGCGCTGACATTGCTGGCGGCCGGCACATCCGCGCCCGATCTGATGTCATCGCTGGAGGTCGCGCGAGATGGCCGAGGCGGCATGGCCGTGGCAAACGCGGTCGGCTCCAACACCTTCGACCTGCTGGTCGGTCTGGGATTGCCCTGGATCATCGCGCTTGGCTTGCTCGGCGAGTCGAGCATCCATGTCGGCACAGACGACTTGTGGATGTCCATCGGCATGCTGGTGCTTACGACTATCGTGCTTTTCGTCTTTCTGGAGACGCAGCGCCTGCTGAGTCGTCGCGAGGGCTGGCTGCTGCTGCTGCTCTATGGCGGTTTTGTCTTGTACACAGTGCTTGCATGAGGGAAGCATTATGAAAGCAACACAGCGGCAATTCGCGTCGGGACGGGATGTGTTGCGGCTGCCGCAGATCGGGTCTCTGCTGCGCGGGCGACATGGACGGTTGCTGCTGCAGATTCCCTTGACCGTGCTGGCGCTGCTGCTGATGATAGACGGTTTCCTTGGGCCGCAGTCGGCGGCGCGCAATCTGGCAACCGTTGCGCCCTGGGTGCATTATCGGGGACTGGTCGTGCTGGCGCTGCTGCTGGCTGGCAACTTGTTTTGCATGGGCTGTCCTTTCACCTTGCCGCGCAGCTTGGCAAAGCGATTGTCCAGCCGCGGACGCCGCTTCCCCCAGCGTTTGCGCAACAAATGGCTGGCGATCGGCAGCTTGTTCGCGCTCTTCTTCGCCTATGAATACTTGGATATATGGGCAAGCCCGCTGCTGACAGCCTGGCTGATCGTGGCTTATTTCATCGCATCGTTGGTGCTGGAAGCTCTCTTTAGCGAGTCGGCATTTTGCAAATACATTTGTCCGCTTGGTTCCTTCAACATGGTCTATTCGACGCTGTCGCCGACGCAGATTTCGGTGCGCTCCCACGATATCTGCGCGACCTGCGTGGGCAAAGAATGCGTCAATGGCAGTTATGCGGCGCAGCCCATCGTTCGCATCGACGAAATCGCAACAGCCAGCGGCGGTCCCCCCGAATCTGTGCCGGTGACGCATGGGCCGACCGGCGCGCTCGGCTGTGGCACAGAGCTTTTCGCCCCGCAGATGCAAAGTAACATGGATTGCACGATGTGTCTGGATTGCGTCCGCGCCTGCCCACACGACAACGCCGGCTTGTTCCTGCGCGCGCCCGGCAGCGAGTTAAGCCAGCCAGACAGTCTGCCGCGCCGCTGGGATATGTCGCTGCTGTTGATCGCGCTGGCTTTCATGGCTGTGTCCAACGCATTTGGCATGGCGCCGCCATACTATGCGCTGCAAGAGTGGCTGGCGCTGAATCTGAGCATTACCAGCGAGTTCATCGTGCTGCTGCTGATATTCGGCGCGTTCAATCTGGCTCTGCCTGCGCTGGCAACTGTGGGCGCGGCTTATGCGGGAAGACAGCTGGGCGGCGCGGGTATACGCGATTCATTGCGCGATACTGTCGCCGCTTTTGCGCCTTCATTTGTGCCCATCGGCTTTGGCATTTGGTTCGCGCACTACAGCTTTCACTTTCTGGTCGGTCCGGGCTTGATCGTGCCCGTCATTCAGGAATTCCTGGGCGACGCTGGCGATTGGTCGGCCTGGAGTTTCAGCCTCGATGCCAACGTCATTGGCCTGCTGCAAGTTGTCGCGCTGATCGGTGGCTTTCTGTGGAGCTTGCGTCTGGCGCAGAAGACGGCGCTGCGGCTTTATCGGCGCAAAGCCACGTTGGGTATGCTGCCTTGGGCGCTGCTGCACTTGCTGCTGATGCTGGCGGCTTGGCAGATCTTCACGCTGCCTATGGAAATGCGTGGCAGCTTGTCGCTCTTTGGATAGAGGCTTAGGCAGGCGCTGGCATTCGCTGGCCATGCTGCAGCAGCAGTTCGGCGCGGGCATGAAAACCTGTGCCATCACGATTCATGATCGGCTCGGGTGAATACTGCGCCAGGTAGCAGCGCCGATAGTTGTCGGTCAGGTTGGCGCTGCTGCGATGAAAAGTGCGGCTGCTGAACACGACGATGCTGCCAGCCGGCACGATAGCTGGCACGCCGGGGTCGTCGCCATGATAGCCGATTCGGTCGTTCGTACGTTCTTCTGTGTTGTGCTCGGTGATCTGGTCGCTGTCGTCGCGGCCATCTCGTGAGTAGGGCAGGATGAAGACCGTGCCATTGTCTTCGGTCATATCATCCAGCGCGCACCAGCAGGACAGATAAGGCTGGTGATAATGCCCGACATAACCCGAGTCTTGATGCCAGGCGAACCGGGTATCGGCATCAGCCGCCTTGACGACATACTGCTCATTAAACAGATAAGCGGTATCGCCGAGGGTGGCACGGCAGATTTCCGCCATCAGCTGGCTGAACAAGAAGTCGGTCATGATTGGGCTGCTGGCGCTGCGGTTGCTGATGAAGTAGCGCTTCTTGTAATGGTTGATGTTCTGCGATGTCTGGCCTTTGGATTCCATCTCACTTTCAAATTGCTTGACCATGCGCATGCACTCGTCGCGCAGCGCGTCCAGCATTTCGGCAGAGATGACCGATTCCAATATGAAGTAGCCTTCGCTATGATATTGTTCGACTTGCTGGACTGTAATCATCGCCATTCCCTGCGCTCCTGCCTGCCAAAGTTTGCGCTAGTATAGCCGCAGGGACGCAACGCTGTAAATCGGGCACGGACAAGCCCCTAGAGACCAGCGCAGTTTCGCGGCAAACTATTGGCGGCGCTCACAGCAGACAATGGAGGCGCAGGCATGTCCAAGCGCAGAGACAAAGGACCCAATATCCTGCTCTTCCTTACCGATGATCACGGCGCCTGGGCGACAGGCGCTTATGGCAACAAGGAAGTTCAGACGCCAACGTTGGATATGCTGGCACAGTTGGGCGTGCGTTTCACACGCGCGTATACACCCACGCCAGTTTGTTCGCCAGCGCGCGCTTGTCTGTTGACAGGCAAAACCGCCTCACAGGTCGGCATTCACGATTGGCTGGAAGAAGCCGTGCCCGAGATCGGCGGACGCGACTGGCTGGAAGGCACGCGCACGCTTTTCGACTGGCTTTCCGATGCCGGCTATCACACCGGCTTGAGCGGCAAGTGGCACCTGGGGCAGTCGCATTTGCCACCATCCGGCGCCGATTATCACTTCGGGCTACCCGGCTGGCAGGGCGCTCACAATGGAAACTATACCTATGTCCGCAATGGCGACATGGTCGAGTTGGACGGCAATAAAAGCAACCTCATCACCGACCACGCCATCGAGTTTCTGGATTCCGTGCCCGCCGACAAACCTTTTTTCCTGAATATTGGTTATATCGCCACGCACTCGCCTTATCAGCAGAGCGCGCACGACCCCGAGCAGACGGCGCGGTATCAAGATTGTGCATTTGACGAAATTCCGCCCTATCAGCCGCACGCCTGGGTGAAAAACGAGGGCGGCGGAAACGAGTTGAGCGACCAAGACCTGCGCGACCGCTACATAGGCTATTATGCCGCCGCCAGCGAGATCGATACCAACATCGCCCGAATCATCGGCGCGCTCCGTCTGCGCGAAATGTACGAAGACACCCTCATCATCTATACATCCGATCATGGTTGCGCTATCGGGCAGCAGGGTTTCTTTGGCAAAGGCAATAGCACGCGTCCGCTGAATATGTACGATATCTCGCTGCAAGTGCCGCTGATCGTGACTGGCGCGAAGCTGCCCACGCAAACCACGCATTGCAATGTGGACCACTGCGACACATTCCATACAATCTGCGAGCTGGCGGGTGTCGAACTGCCGACGGATGAAGTCTTCGCCGGCAAGTCCTATGGACCTGTGCTGTATGGCAGAGACATGGATTGGGACGATACGCGCTATGGCGAATATGGCGACTTGCGCATGATCCGCGACAAGCGATGGAAGCTGGTTTGGCGCTATCCCGATGGTCCGCACGATCTCTTTGACCTCAGCGCTGACCCCGACGAGCGCCACAATATATTCGCGCAACTGCCAGAAGTGGCTTCGCAGCTCAAAACGCGGCTGGATGCGTACTTCGCCCGGCATGAATCGCCGCAGAAATCGGGTTTGCGCGTCAAGCAACTGCCGGTGCACAACAGCGCCAATGAAGCTTGGCGAGATGGCAGACGCGAGGCGCGGGGCTTGCAGCAATACTAACTAGGGACGTCGTAGGGATACATCCAGCGTGATGCCGTCGTCCACACCGACCTTCTCCAGCGTCAGCAGCACTTGTCCGCTCATGGGCATCACGAAAGGCAGCGGCAGCGCATCTGGCACGCCCATGGTGCTGTGCGACATAACTTCCATGCCTTCGACGCTGGCATGCACAACCAGGTCGGCCACATCGCCGTTGATTTTGACTATATTCAAGATCAGCAATTCGTCCGCCGCCGCATCAAAGACGAAGCGCTCGCGGATAGATTTGTCGTTCAGCGTGACAGCCGCAGCGATTTCATCCAGTTGGCGCACGGGATTGCGTTCCAGCCGCAGGACACCGCCACCAGCCCGCTCATCATAGCTCGCTACCACCAGGATGTAGTCGCCCGACTGCTCTATGGCGAGATTGCTAAGCTCGGCATCCAGTCCGCCGCCGCTGTCATCATCAAAGGCAATTTCGCCACCATCTGGCGCGACCAACTGCAAGAGACTATCCAGAGAGCCGCCCGAGTCGATGCTGATGCTCAACGTGTCGCCAGCTGATAAGGAGAGCCTGTAATGGAGTCTGGGCGATTCTGATGTCAGCGCAAAGGAAGCCTCGCCAGAGCGCAATGGCACAGGGCGCAGTTCTTCAATCTCCACACGGAAATCACCCGTCTCTGCCCCCTGCGCCATCATCAGCGGCGCGCCGGCAACTTCCAGTCGAAAACTCCCGCTGTATGGCAGAACCAGCGGGCCCAGGATGGCGTTCTTGCTGCCGCGGCTATCGTCACTGGCAGTGATCTGCGCCTCGTCCCGCCCGATCAACGCAGCTGCTGGATCGAATTCATCCGACTCTACACGAATCTCGACAGTGCGGCCGGCAGCGCCCTGGAAGCTGACTTGCGCTGCCCCGCTTTGCAAACGACTCTCGATGACCTGGACTGACGACCTTGTGGTCCTTGGAGTTTGGGCGGTCTCCGAGCGTTCGGCAGCGGTAACCACGAAGCTGACGGTCGGCTGTTTGCCCGCTTTGCGCAGCAGTTTGATGCTGTATTCGCCCGGCTGGTCTTCGGCGTCGGTCAAAAGCTCCAGCGTGGCGCGTCCACTAGCATCGGCGCGCTGCGTCGTGGAAAAGACGACTTCGCCAGCCAGGCTGATTTCGAAGCCAAGCGATTCCTCCGCTGATACTCCACTGACAGTAACGCGGTGGCTGGAGCCGATGGGCGCGGACAGCGGCGCAATTGTCATGGTGGCGTCGTCTGCTGGTTCTGAGGAGGCTGGCTGCTCGGCTGTTGCGGGAGTCGTCGGTGTCTCGGCTGTTGGCGCTGTGCCGACAAGCAGACTGGCGTTCACCACTGCGTTGCCATCGACATACAGTGCGATTGTGTAGGCGCCATCGACGATATCTGCGGGCGTGGCGATTAGCAAACTAGCCGCTCCGTCACTGGATGCCCGTGTCGAAAGCGCGTCAATCAGGACGCCCTGCGCCGAAAGCAATTGGGCGCTGACCGCGTCAAATGCCGCCAGTCCGTCTATCTGCAAGACCACCGAGTCACCGGCTTGCACAGACCGCGGACTCAGCTCAAGCCTTACATCGCGCGCCAGTGGCATCTCAATGGTGAAGTCTCCCTGTGCGACTAGGCTGCCGGCTTCGTCATAGACGGCGATGCTGTGAGCGCCCGGCGTATCGCCAGCCTGTGCAAAGATTTCAAAGTCGATGTCGCCTGCCTGGCTGCTCTTGTGCGCGCGCCGATAAGCCAGCTGCCCTGTGTCGTCGGTGATGACCTCAATGGTGTAGGTGGCCTTGGGCAGCAAGTCGCCAATATGAATGGCCTGCGGTCGTCCGAAAATAGCGCGCTGCGGAGTCACAGTGACTTGCGCGCCTGCGCTCTGCTGCGCCGGCGCGGTCAGTTCAAATTCACCTTGCGCCACCACGATGTCGTTGTGCAGCGCTCGCACACGATAGACGCCTGGCTGGTCACCGGCGGTGCTGCTGATCGGGAAGGATATATGCCCGGCGGCATCGCTCACTTTTTCCGCGGCGAAGACGGTCGCGCCAGCAAAGTGAATCTCGATGCGATACGTCGCTTGCGCCTCCAGTCCGTCGATCTCAATCAAGAAGACCGCTTTTTCGACCTCGCCAGCGGCGGGCCTTATCGAAAGCGATGGTGATACCTGTGCCAAGGCGGGCAGCGACAGCCAGCAGATCAGCCAGCACAGCCCGGCAATTGCCGTGTTTTTCATGCCCATCGCTGCATCTCTCTTTATATCGCGAATAGAGCGGCCGACTTCGCGCCACCTGCCATTATAGCATCTTTAGCGCCGAGGCCTATCTGAGCTACAATGCGCGCATGGCAGGCATGATGGATGGCCAGGCGAATTGGCGCGTGATCGGGCACGACTGGGCGGTGGACTTTCTGCGCGGTGGTCTGCTCAAGGGACGCAGCCGACACGCTTACTTGATCAGCGGCAGCGCATCGCTGGGCAAAATGACCTTGGCGCGCAGCTTTGCCATGGCGCTGAATTGCCAGGCTGACGATCCGAATGCCCGTCCCTGCTGGCAGTGCCGCCCCTGCAAGTCCATCGCCAATGAAGCTGACCCCGATCTGCTGCTGGCGGCAGGACCAGATGGCGCTCCGCTGAAGATTGACGCCATCCGCCAGGTAACGCGCATGCTGGCGCTGAAGCCCTACGCCGCTCGCTGCCGTGTCGCCATCTTTCCAGACTTCGGCCAGATCGCGCCGCTGGCGCAAGATGCGCTGTTGAAGACCCTGGAAGAACCCGCGCCGCAGGCCGTGCTCATCTTGCTGGCTGGCCATATCGAGCGTGTTTTGCCTACCATTCGCAGTCGCGCCCAACACATCCCGCTGCGTCCAGTCCCGGCGCATCTGATCGCCGAGCAGTTGATAGCGCGTGGCTGCCCGACCGAGCGAGCCGACTTCATCGCGCGATTGAGCAGCGGTCGCATGGGCTGGGCTTTGGCCGCGCTGGCAGACGACTCTGTGTTGGCATTCCGCGCCGAAATGATCGACCTGCTCTGCGATGTCGTGGCGGGACGGCGCTTGCAGCGGCTAAAAGTGGCGGACGAGCTGGGCAAGCGCATCGGCCGAGACAAAGCCATGCTGCGCCGCATTCTGGAGTATTGGACGACCTTTTGGCGCGATGTGCTGCTGCAATGCTGTGGAGGTATGGGCGCGCCCTGCAACAGCGATCGCAGCGCCGATATTCTTGCGCTGGCAGCACAGCTGGAAAGTCCCGCCGCCCACGCTGCCATCACTGCCACGCGCGCAACCATGAGCGCCCTGGCCACCAATGCCAATCTGCGCTTGCTCTTGGACGCGCTGTTTTTGGATTATCCGGGGTTGGGCAGCCCTAGGTGATAGGCACCCAGTTGTCGGGCTTTTTGGCGGCTTCCAAGACAGAGTCTGGCGCCAGCACGATTTTGCCCAGGCTCGCTGTTTTCTGCATGCGTTGATGCGCCTGCCGCGCTTGACTCAGTGGCAGCACAACGTCGATCAGCGCGCGGTACGAGCCATCTGCCAGGCGCTGCAGCAGCCTTGCCAAATCGTCAACCGCGATCGAGCCTTGCGCGCCATGAATGCTGAGATTCCTGGCAACCAGGTCTCGGGCATTTAGCTTGACCAGTCGCTCGTCAAGCGCGCCAGCGAGCACCAGCCGTCCCCGCGCCGCCAGCATATCCAGCGACTCTGCCAGGTCGAGCTGGGGACCGTTGTGCAAGACGAGGTTTGCGCCAGCGCCATCCGTGGCCACTTTGACCTGTCGCACCAGGTCGTCTCCAGCATCTTCCAGCACAATATCCGCGCCGATGGCTTGCAGTTCTTCGGCCTGCTCCAGCGGGCTGATGGCGATGACGCGCGCGCCGGCCACACTGGCGATTTGTACGGCTGCCGCGCCCAAACTGCACGCTGCGCCGCGAATGACCAACGTTTCCTGCGCCTGCAGATGTCCATTGGTAATCAGCGCCAGGTAGGAGTCGGCGAATGCTGCTCCAGCGCCAACCGCCGCTTGAAATTCGAGCTTCTCGGGCAGGCGCGCCAGCCGCTCAGCCGATATGCAGCAGTATTCGGCGTATGCGCCATCAATCTCGCAGCCCAAGCCGTCAAAGCAAGCGCAGACCCGTTCGCCGACATGCCAGCCCTCCACGCCCGCTCCCAGCTTTTCGATCGTGCCTGCCAGATCCCTGCCGAGGATGTGTGGCAGGGGCTTGCGAATGATGGAGCGCCCGCTGCGCAAGTGAAGATCGCGCGGATTGACAGAGGCGGCCTGCACGTTGATCAGCGCCTCGCCGGCGGCGGGCTGGGGCAGCCATCTGCGCGCATAGTTCAAAACCCTTGGCTTGCCGATATTCTTGATGATGACGGCGCGCATGGTTTCGCGCGGTTGCGCCATACGGCTTCCCCGATATCCCTTGATGATTGTGCGCCAAGTCTAGTGCAAGCGCGGGCGAATGTAAACCGGTCAGGCGCGGGGAAAGCGTGCGGCATTGCGGGCGCGGGCTTTGGCGATTTCTGCTTCGCGGCTGCGGGGCGGGGCAGTGGTTTCCAGCGATTCCAGCAGTCGCGCCGTAGCCTGCGCCACTTCGCAAATGGCTCGTTCAAAAGCCGGCTGGTTGCGCGCGGATGGTTTGCGAAAGCCGCTGACCTTGCGCACATATTGCAGGGCGGCCGCTTCCATATCGGCTGGGCTGCTGGCTGGCTCATAATTGAAGAGCGGGCGGATGTTGCGGCACATGGGCGGCTCCCTTCGGCGCATTCAGTCACGGTGAAGTTGGCTGGTTACATCGCGGTATTCTGGCGGGAGATAGGGGCGGGTATCGGCAACATGCATGAACTCGTCCAGCAGAGCCGGGCTGTCTGGCGCGTGAGGCTTGTGCGTCTGTTTCCACATGATGTAGGGATAAACTTGCAGGCGGGCGCTGCGGAATTCTTCAATGGCGAGCCGGGCGACATTGCCGCCGCGTTCTGCGAATTCCATGCGCGCGAAGGCAGCAAAGATCGGCCGCATGTCATAGTTGATACGGCGATGCTCCAGCAGTTGCCAACTGGCCTCATCGCCCTCAATGATCATGTAACTGGCGCTGCATTCGCCATCCAGCGGCACACCGACCGAACCCGGGTTGAAGATATGCCAGCGCCCCACATGCCGCTCCAGCGCGATATGGCTGTGCGCGCAGACGACCGTGCTCTCTGCCACTGACTCAAGCCAAATCGTGATGATGCTCTCGGCTGTCTGTGGATAGATCGCTTGCCAGGGATTGCCCGGAATGCCGTGCACAATCCGCAGCGGTGGCGCATCGGGGAAGCGCAGGCTCAAAGAATCGGGTTGGCAGGCGAGCAGCCGCATGCCGTCTTCGCCCAGCTGTGCGCGCAGGATCGGCGGCAGTGTGAAACTCGACCAGTGGGCTGGCTCGCGTGGGGTTTCATAATCAAGCGCGTAGAAAGCGTTGTTGCCGCGCACGACCGCCCATCTGCGCTGCGTTACGATCTCCAGCGCTTCCCGCGAGAAGGGTCCCCAGTTGACGCAGTCGCCGGCCACCATCACCTGATGCACGGCGAAGCGCCGCATGTCGGCCATCACGGCTTCCAGCGCAGGCAAATTGCCATGGATATCTGCAAGCACCGCCAGTCGAGTCATTGTGCCCCCTATTTGCTACAGCAGCAGATACAGCGCGCAAAGCCCGATTCACCACTCAGCTTTGGTATCCCTGCGGATGACGGCGGTGCCAGAGCCAGGCGGTGTGGATGATGGTCTGCAAGTCATTGTAATTTGTCTCCCAGCCCAGCTCGCTGCCGATTTTGTCGCTGTCGGCGATCAGCGCGGGCAGGTCTCCCGCTCGGCGTGGCGATTCGATGGTCGGGATGCTGTGTCCGGTAACCTGGCGGGCGGCGGCGATCACTTCGCGCACCGAATATCCGCTGCCACTGCCCAGATTATAGACGCGGCTGTGGCCATCGCGCAGCGCCTCCAGCCCCTGGATATGCGCCCGCGCCAGGTCTTGCACATGCACATAATCGCGGATGCAGGTGCCATCGGGCGTGTCATAATCTGTGCCATAAATCTCGATTGATTCGCGCTGCCCCAAAGCCACTTGCAGCACCAGCGGGATCAGATGCGACTCGGGGTTGTGCGCCTCGCCGATGTGCCCGTCCGGATGCGCGCCGCAAGCATTGAAATAACGCAGGCAGCAGAATGCCATGCCAAAGAGCCGCTCCATCCACAGCAGCAGCCGCTCTGCCATATATTTGGTTTCGCCATAGACACTGCCGGGCAGCAGCGCCTCTTCTTCGCGGATAGGAATGCGGGCAGGCTGATCATATAGATTGGCGGTGGACGACAGAATGAACCGTTTGACGCCATGCTGGCTGGCGCATTCCAGCAGGTTGATGATGGTGTAGAGGTTGTCGCGCAGGTAAGCAAAGGGTTGCTGCATGCTTTCGCCCACCAGGATGCGCGAGGCGAAGTGCATGATGCCATTGAATGGATGCGCCGCGAACAGCGCCCGCAGCGCCGCCCGGTCGTGCAGGTCGCCTTCGACCAAGCGCGCATCGGGGTGCACAGCCGCGCGATGACCCGTGCTCAAGTTGTCGTAGACTACCACGCGATAGCCGCCTTCGACCAGCATCTGCACCACATGGCTGCCGATGTAACCGGCGCCGCCCGTTACCAAAATGGTCATGGTTTCGCTCCTATTCTGCGCCGATTATAGCCCTGCCGCCGCTGCAAACAAGTCGGCGCGTCGGTTGCGGCAAGCGCGCGTATAATAGGGCAGTGCGATTTGGCGATGGACGAGTCCATGCGAGGCGAGAAGCAGAGCGACACAGGCTGGACACAGGCCGAGCGGCGAGCTTTGCGCAAGCTGCTGCGCATGGCGCTGATCTTGCTGCTGGCGATCGTCGTGGCGGGCACCATAGCGGCGCTCTTGGCTTCGGCGCTGGGCACTGTCTAGTTCGACTCGCATGATCGGCAGCGTGAACCGATGTATAATCGGGCTGAGTTGAGGGAGAATGAGCCATGATCAAATCACCTGCGCGCAATGTACTGGATGAAGTAACCGACTTCCTGGCGACTGCCCCAACAGACGAAGAATTGCTCTGCTATCGATTCTCCGATGACCTGCAAGATAGGCTGCATTACCTGCTCGACCTAAATGGCGAGGGCGAACTTAACTTTTGCGAAGAGCGGGAACTGGAGGATTTTCTGCGGGCGAATCGAATGATGGCCAGCCTAAAGATCAAAACTCGCCTTCGGCAAAAAGGAATCGAAGCGTGAGACTCTCAGCAAGGCTGCGCCAAGCCATTTATCTGCGGGCTGGCGGCTGCTGCGAATATTGTCGAATCGGGACTGGCGAACAGTCGGCTGATTTCCATATAGATCATATCATTGCCGTCCGCCACGGCGGTGACAATGTTGAGCAGAATCTTTGCCTGTCTTGCGTGGCTTGCAACAGCTACAAGGGCGCAAATATCGCCGCGCTCGACCAACTCACTGGCGAGGCTACCTTGTTATTCAACCCGCGCCAGCAAAATTGGGACGAGCACTTTCATATAAACCGTGATGCGTCAATATCGGGGCGTACGCCAGAAGGGCGGGCAACAGTAGAAGTTCTGCGGCTTAACGATGAATCCCGACGCCTTCAGCGGTACAGGGAATCACTGGCTGGAGACTACCCGTGCCAGAACAATCCCTCACCCTAAACGCGACCACAGCCAAACTGCGGCTGGACAAATTCCTGCTGGCGCACCTGCCAGGCTACTCGCGCGCGCAAGTCCAGCGTCTCATTCGCGATGGCCATGCCCTGGTCGATGGCGCGCCCCAGAAAACCGGCTACAAATTCAAAGGCGGCGAAGTCGTCACGCTGCATCTGCCCGAGCCGCGAGAAACATCCATCGCGCCAGAAGACATTCCGCTGGAAATCGTGCATGAAGACGCGCACCTGGCTGTTATTGACAAGCCGGCCGGCATGGTCGTACATCCCGGGCCCGGACACGAAACAGGCACGCTCGTCAATGCGCTGCTAGGGCGCTATCCAGAGCTGGCGAATATGCTGGACGACTCCGAGACGCAGGATCGCCTCGGTATCGTGCATCGGCTGGACCGCGGCGCCAGTGGCTTGCTGGTCGTCGCCCGCGACAAAGCGACCCTGCTGGCGCTGATGGGGCAATTCCAGGCGCGCACGGTCGACAAAGTCTATCTGGCGCTGCTGGAGAAACGACCCAAATCCAATGCGGGCTTGATCGACGCGCCAATCGCCCGCGACCAGCGGCAGCGCAAACGCATGGCTGTACAGCGAGGCGGAAAGTCGGCGCAGACCGAATTCGAAGTGCTGGACGACCATTTTCAGGGCGAACGGGCGCTGGTGCGGCTGAATCTGCTGACGGGGCGCACGCATCAAATCCGCGTGCACATGGCTTTCATCGGCTGCCCGGTGCTGGGCGATGCGGTCTATGGCTTTCGCAAGCAGCGGTTGAGGATGAAGCGGCTCTTCCTGCACGCGCGGGAACTGGCTTTTGAGCATCCGGTTACGGGCGAGCGCCTGCGCTTCGAGAGTGAACTGCCGGTGGGCTTGCGGGCGGTGATGGCGAAGCTGCGCTGACTATGCGCCCGCGGCCGGCAGCCTGACAATCGCGGTAAAGATGGCCGTCATAATACTCATGGCGATGACGATGCGCCAAGTCAAGTCCGATTTCAGTTTCTCCATGTCAGCGCGGAGCGATTCAATGTCTGCCTTGGTAGCCATATGCTCCTGGCTAGCCTCGAGTTTTGCGATTTGTTCGACTTGCCTGTTTCCTGTTTCGTGGACAAAGTTGTCTTCGGCGTTGGTTCTCGCTGCCATGCCGCTTCCTCTCTGTGTCATATTTTCCAAATGTTACTGCTCAGTGTCTTTCATCTAGGGAGTGCTGTCAAGCAGTTTCTTCGTGGGGCTGCGGGCAGTGATGGCGAAGCTGCGGTAGGAGTTATCCGCTACAGATTCGCACACTTCAATCTGACAAAATCCGCTGATACAGCGCGTCGTCTCTATTTGTCTTCCAACCTGCCACCAGCCGCAGTATTCGCTCGCTCCCGTCCAGGGGGTCAACGACATGCCAGAACTCCCAACTGTTCATTTTTTCTCTTTTCCAATCTTCTGAATGATATTCTCCCCTGACGCTGCATATCGCGAGCCAGGTTGCATGCGAAGCCGGCATTAGTTCGCCCTGATACCGGACAGCTTTCGACTTGATGTATATTCCAGTTCTGACACTTTCGAGCCGCAACTCTGCCTCGAATCTGTGCCCCTCATAGTAGCCGTAAATAGGGATATATTCGCCTGAAGCAACGGGTGGCGATGGCTCCTCACGGGCGTCGTCAGGGGCTGTGGCGACCTCATCTACTTCGTCATGCCTCTGCAAGCGACTGGCAATATCCATATCAATCAATTCGCGCCAGGCTTCGCGCAAAAGCCCTCGGTATCGCTGCCTGTCGTTGGCTGACATGCGACCGTGATGCAAGGATCTCGCAAAGTGGTCGACCAGCGAATCGGAAGGATTCTCCATTTCTTGTCGCAGCAATTTGTGAATCTCCTGCCGCTGCGCATAAGCCAGGATTCGCTTTGTGTCAAAATGCGACTTCGTGAAGTACTCCAGCGCTGCGACCGACCGATGGTCCAAATCCAGCATGTCGATGGTCAGGAATGGCTGCTTGTCCATGATGTTGCTCTTCTTGAGGTCGGTGTAGAAACGAAACTCAAGCCCGTTTGTGAGAATGCCGCAGCGCGCGTCTCTCGCATTGTAATAATTGTGAAGCTGCTTCCAGTGGCTCTCGTTAAGCGAGATGCTGGCAGCTTTGGCTTCAATGAAGACAACTGGCTCGCCCTCGCGCAGAATCGCATAATCGACCTTTTCGCCGCCTGTTGTCTTGGCATCGGCGGTATATTCCGGACGAACCTCCGCCAGATTCTGTGTATCGTAGCCCAAGGCGCGGATGAATGGCTGAACAGAAACGAGTATCGTCGCCTGCTCCGATGTCATCAACTGACGCTGCTTCTGTATCTGTTCCGAAATCCTGCTCATTGATTCAAACAGGCTCATTTGGACGCTCCCTTGCTCGTCGCGCATATTCCCGACCAGTTTAGCACATCCGCTTCTAAGCCGCTTTCCTCTGTGTCCTCTGCGCCTCTGTGGCGAATTCTGTACCACTCTGCCGCGAGATCCGCTATACTCCAGCCTATGCAAACCACAACAGAACGCCCCACCGCCTTTCACCTGATGACCAAGCCGCGCGGCGCCATCTGCAACCTCGATTGCAAATATTGTTATTTCCTTTCCAAAGAAGCGCTCTACCCCGGCAGCAACTTCCGCATGTCCGACAACCTGCTCGAAGAATACATCCGCCAGTACATCGAAGCGCAGCAGGTGCGCGATATCAACTTCGCCTGGCAAGGTGGCGAACCTACCTTGATGGGCTTGGACTTCTTTCGGCAGGCTGCCCGCTACCAGCAGAAGTACAAGCGCCCGGGCATGCGCATCACCAACGCGCTGCAGACCAACGCCGTCACCCTGGACGACGAATGGTGCGACTTCTTCGCGGACAACGACTTTCTAATCGGCGTCAGCCTCGATGGACCGCAAGACATTCACGACTTCTATCGCGTCGACAAAGGCGGCAATCCGACCTTCGACAAGGTCATGCGCGGCATCCGCTTGCTGCAAGAACGTGGCGCTGAATACAACATTTTGACGACTGTGCACGCCGCCAACGAAGGGCATGGCGCGCGCGTCTACCAATTTCTGCGCGATGAGGTCGGCGCGAATTTCATGCAGTTCATCCCCATCGTCGAGCGCGACAACGATACCGGCTACCAGGAAGGCGATGCCGTAACCGAGCGATCCATATCGGCTGTCGGTTATGGTCAATTTCTCATCGACATGTACGAGGAGTGGGTGCGGCGGGATGTCGGGCGCGTTTTCGTGCAGATCTTTGATATCGCGCTGGCGGCTTGGACGGGCGCGCCACCCGGCCTCTGCGTTTTTGACGAGACCTGCGGCTTGGCGATGGCGATGGAACACAATGGCGATGTCTATTCCTGCGACCACTATGTCGAGCCCGATTACAAGCTGGGCAATATCATGGATGTGCCGCTGAGCGAGATCGTTGTCATGGACGCTCAGCGCGACTTTGGCTTGGCAAAGCGCGACACCTTGCCGCAATATTGCCTGGACTGCGAAGTCAAATTCGTCTGTAATGGCGGCTGCCCCAAGAATCGCTTCATCGAGACGCCGACTGGCGAAGGCGGCTTGAATTACCTCTGCGCTGGCTATCGCGCCTTCTTCAACCATGTGCGCCCGACCATGCAATTCATGGCCGGCGAGTTGTCACAGCGGCGTCCGCCCGCCAATGTCATGCTGCAAATGGCGCGATACGATTCCGAACTGGAAAAAGCCTTCCAGCAAGCGGGCCGCAATGACCTCTGCCCCTGTGGCAGCGGGTTGAAGTTCAAGCGCTGTCATGGCCGGCGGGGGAATTAACGATCGAGAATCCACAGAGCGAATAGAAAGGCTAGGCGGCGGCTCAATACGCATCGCTTATCAACCGCCGGATAACATGGTCTGGGATGTCCGCCTGTTCCGTCTTGGAGTAGATGATTAGCAAGAGGACGAGCGTGCCAGACTGGTCTTCGTAGATGACGCGAAAACCGCCCCTTTTGCCGCGTCTGGCGGAGCGATTTGGCAGGCGGACTTTGTAGATAGCATGACCCAATCCTGTCATCTTTATGCCGGGCCTATTGTCAGATTCAAGTTGGGCGATTAGCTCGTCAACTGCATCGGCGACAGACGGGTACTTCCGTGCCAGGCGACGCAATTCTTTGTTGAACGAAGCGGCGATGTCAACATGCGTCGTCATCGTCAGCCAACATCTCTCGCAGTTCGCGCAATACTTCGCTAGCGGGTCGCGTCCGCCCGGCTTTCACATCCTCGAGAGCCTGGCGAAACATTTCGATGAGCTCTTCCGTAGTCGGTTCGTCATCGTCGTCAATCTCTTCAAGGCGCTCAATGTTTGTGTCGACCAGTTCGGGTTCTGTCTCGCGTGTAATGGGATCCATCCGAATAGCCTCTCCCTTGACAACTACTTCCAATCTATCACAATGCCTGAGCATTTGCCAAAGGACTGCAAGGACAGCTTCTCATGCCTAAACAAGTCATCGCAACCGAAAACGCGCCGGCCGCGGTCGGCGCCTATTCACAAGGCATCATCGCCAACGGTTTCGTCTTCACCGCCGGGCAGATCCCGCTCATCCCCGGCACATCGTCCCTGCGCGAAGGCGGCATTGAAGCGCAGACGCGCCAATCCATGAACAATGTCAAAGGCGTTTTGGAAGCCGCTGGCAGCAGCCTGGATAAGGTCGTAAAGACCACCGTCTTCCTGGCGGATATCAATGACTTTGCCGCCTTCAACGCCGTCTATGCCGAGTTCTTCGCCAACAATCCGCCCGCTCGCTCGACAGTGCAGGCTGGTGGACTGCCCGTGGGCGCACTGGTGGAAATCGAAGCGCTGGCCACGCTGGATTAACGCGCCAGTCGGCTGGTATAATCGCGTCGACCGCCAGCCTGTAACCAGCGCGAGGAACAGTCCCTTATGATCGATGTCAATCAACTGCGCAAAGGCACGACTTTCACGCAGAATAGCAACCTCTACCGCGTGCTGGAATATCGCCATCACAAACCAGGCCGCGGCAAAGCCACCATCCGCGTGACCGTGCGAGACCTGCGCAGCGGCGCTACCTTCGAAATGACCTTTAATTCTGGCGAGCGTGTGGAAGATATCCGCGTGGAAGCCCAGCGCGTCGAATACCTCTTTGCCGATGACGACTTCGTGACTTTCATGAATACGGATACCTATGAACAGCCGCAACTGAATCGCGCCATCTTTGGCGACGACCTCAAGTTCATCAAAGACAGCATGGAAATCAAGCTGTTGAGCTTCGATGGCGAGATCATCGACTACGAGCTGCCCAAGACAATGGAATACGCTGTCATTGAAGTCGAAGCCGCTATCGCCGGCGACACAGCCAACAGCCCCACCAAGAAGATCATGCTGGAAAGCGGCTTTGAGGTCAGCGCGCCCATGTTCATCAATGTCGGCGATGTCGTGAAAATCAACCTGGAAGACCAGGTTTATGTAACGCGCGTGAGCAAATAGGTCCTTGCGCCGACCGCCTAGGGCGACAAGCCCGGCACGATCACCCCAAATAGCAAGTACGCATCCACGATTGCCAAGCAAGCCAAGCCCAGAGCCAGCAGCCAGCGCGCCCATGCCCAGCGCTGCAGCCAGCTATATGCGCCGCATACCACCATCAGCGCCAGGGGGATCAGCGCCGGAAAGAAGTAACGCCCCTGCCACTGCACAAACTCGAGGTTGTAATAGACCGTCTGCAGCACAACCAGCCCGACCGCGCAGAGCAGGATGAACCGCGCCGACCTGGCTATGCGCCTCATCCCTTTGGATGCGCCAGCCACGCCCAGCAGCAGCAGCATGCCATACACACGATAAAGCCAGCCACCCAACAGTCCATCCAGGGGCAGCGCCATCCAGCCGAATTGCCCGAAGGAACTTCTAAACAATGTGCCAGTCATGCCAGTCAGGGTTGCGACCAAGCCATGCTCGGCGATGTAGTCGGCAGTGCGCAGCTGATCCGCCACGACAGCATCGTGCGCGCCCAAAGCCAATATGTCGGGGAAGTTGTATTCATGCGCATTGCGCAGCCACCACAGCCCGCCGATCGTGCCCGCCACCAGCGCAAAAATCGCCAATGAACGCGCCAGCTCGGACAGTTCACGTTTCTCGCCGCGCCAGCGCAGCCAGATCGCCAGCGGGACCAGCAGCGCCAGGTAATAGATTGTGATCTTGGTGACGAAGGCTGCGCCGACCAGCAAACCCGCAGCCCAAGGGGAGTAGCGCATTCCGTGTCCAGCGCGCTTCTCTCCTGCCCTCAAACCCATCCCCGCACTTTCAGCCATGTCCGCGCGAGCTTTGTTCCCCTCCGACTCTTCGGGGGAGGCGAGGGGGGTATTCGCATCCAGATAGCGCAGAATCCACAACAGACACAAGCCCACCAGCAGTTCTGCCAGCGCATCGTTGTTGACGGCTGCCAGCATAGCGACATGCTGAGGAAGAAATGCCACCAGCGACATCACAGCCAGCGCGAACTGTGGCTGTGCCGGCAGCAACTGGCGACTGATGACGAAGCTCAGCGCCACCACCCCCGCGCCCAGCAGCACGCCGAAGAGCCGCAGCGGGATCAAAGCGCCATTGCCCAGATGGTATAGGGGCGATGCCAGCAGATAATAGAGAGGCGGCTGATGGTCTTCGTATTGCAGGCTGGGCAGCATGTGCAGGTGTTCGGACGCGAATCGCGTGCTGGTCATCAGCGACAGCGCGGCGCTGTCCCAGTCGCCAGGCTCGATGCGCGGACAGCAGCCTCGCTCAGCCAGCTGGCGGATGTAGTTGTAATGCGCTGGCTCGTCAGGCGCTTGCCAGGCCGGCGTGTATATGGCATACAGCGCGCCGACCAGTAGATAGCCCGCCAGGATAACCACGAAACCCGCGCGCTCAAGCTGTGCTGCAGCCAAGATTCGTTCACCTTCATTCGTTGCCGAAGTCAGCTTGCATTATGACACAACTGACCACGCGACCAGGCGCAAACTATTGGCAGCATGCCGTCTAACGCGCCTGCCATTTTGCGCTATACTGTGCGCCTGTCGAGCAGAGATATTGAGGCGGCAATGGGAAAATCCGGGCTGAAAGTGGTTTCTATCGGCGGTGGTTTGGGCGCGGTGCAGATCATGCAAGGCATGCAGCGCCACACTGAGGAACTCACGGGCATCATCGCCGTAACCGATACGGGACGCAGCACGGGTATCGTCCGCGAATTCGCCCAGATACCTGCGCCTGGTGATATTCGCAACGCCCTGGCAACCCTCGCCCTAGATGACGACTCGCTGCTGACCCGCGTGATGCAGCATCGCATCGCCGCGCCCGGCAACGCCCAGCTGGATGGCATGGCTTTCGGCAATCTGTTCATCGCTGCGCTGACGCAGATGTCTGACAGTTTCACCACCGCTATCGGGCAAATCAGCCGTTTTTTGGATGTGCAGGCGCGCATCTACCCTGTAACCGAAGAGAATACCCACATCTGCGCCGAGTTGATGGACGGCACGATCGTCGAGCAGGAATTCAATGTGCGCCAGCTGGACAAAGCCGCCATCAAGCGCATCTTCGTGCAGAATCCCGAAGCCACTGCCTATGCGCCCTGCCTGGAGGCGCTGCACGATGCCGACTTGATCACCATCGGTCCTGGCAGCCTCTTCACCACCGTGATCGCCTGCCTGGCTTTCAAGGAGATATCGCAAGCCATCCGCGATTCCCGCGCCCTCAAGGTCTATGTCTGCAACACCACCACCCAGCCCGGACAAACCGACGACTATTCGCTGTCCGACCATGTGCAGCAGGTTGTTTCCTATCTGGGTTTGGGCATCCTGGATTATGTCGTGCTCAATTCGACGCGCCCCAGCAGCGAGCTATTGGAATTGTATGCCCGCGAGAAGGTGAATGTGCTGCTGCCGACATCGGACGAGATTCACAAGATCAAGACCATGAATGTCAAACCGGCGCTGGCAGATGTCGCCGATACGCAATCGGGCAAGCGCGCGCTGTGGCAAAAGCAAGACACCATCCGCCACAATCCCGAGCTGATCGCCAATACGTTGCTGCAACTGGCGCAGGAATGTGCGGAGGTCACTCGTTCCTGACGAGCAGCGGTCGATCGTAGCCAGTTTGCAGTTCGTTGCTGTCTATCACGCCGTCAATCTTGTCGAATCGATTGTCCATCGCGCGCTTGCGTCTGCCTGTCAGCAAATCGAAATCATCGTGTACGCGCTTGAAACTTCGTTCAAGTTTGTCCGCCTGGTCCGAATATTTCGTCCACTCTTTGCGGATCTCGTTGACTATGCCAACAATCTCCCTCGACTTTTGCTCCACATTGAAGTTCTGCGCAGCCTGTCGCATCACTGCCAACACAATGTAAAGCGTCAAAGGCGAGCAAAGGATCACTCGCTGCCGCAAAGCCGTGTCTATGATTGAGTGATCCTGTTCGTGAATGAAGCGGTAAACCTGTTCGTTCGGGATGAAAATTAGCACGCAATTCACCGTCTGCGAATCGATGTAGTCGCGCTTGTGGATTTCTGATACACGTTGCTTGACATCTTTGAGGAACTTGTCACTAAAGTCTTTCCTTTCCAGATCGGTTGCCGCTTCGGAATACTTGAGATAGTTGTCCAGTGGAAACTTGGCATCCATGTTGAGAGACAGCTTATTCGGCAGCATAAAGGTGAAATCGGGCCGAGTTCCCGCCTGGGTGGCAGATTGCTTGAAGTAGTTCTGCCCCTCGACGAAGCCCAGCAGCTGCAAGATATCCTCCGCCATCCGCTCTCCCCATTGACCGCGCGCTCGGTTGTCCGCCAGTGCCTGCTGCAGCGAATGCGTCGTGCTCGTCAAGCTCTGCAGTTGCTGCCCCAGCGCGCCATATTGAGCTTTGCGGTCGGTTTGCAGTTCCTGCACCAGCTGCTCGACCTTGCCCAGCTTAACATCCATGTCGGTCAGGCGCTGGTCTATGAGCTCCTTCTTCGATTCCAGCTCCTGGCTATGCTCTTTGGATTGTGTTTCCGCTTTTTCTGTCAGTTGGTTTAAGTAGATTTTGTTTGATTCGGTGATCCGCTCAGTCGATTTGTCCAAGACTTCGCTGACATTCTTCTGATTCCTCTCCAGCTCGGTTGGTACCGTTTTCAGGGTTTCGGACATGTGCTCCAGCGTAGAGTCGATGAGTTGCTTCTTGCCTTTGAGCTCGGTCGCATGCTGCTCGGTCTTCTTGTCCAACTCGCGATCGGCCAGCGACAAGAACTCTTTTTGATTGTTCGTCAGGGCTTCCGAAGACAGGCTTCGAAAAGACGATTTCATGTCATCCGTTACGTTGTCGTAGGACTTCTTCATCTCGTCCGAGAGCCGCTCGAATGTATTGCGAAAGTTTCGGCCATAGAATCGATAGGTCAGCATGGCGAAGACAAAGCCGCAGACCAAGCCCAGGCCCAAACCCAGCGCGACACTGTAGCCATGCAGTCCGTTGAGCAGAGCAGCAAAATCATCCATACGTTCTTCTCCCGCAGACGGCCGCATCCAGTGTACTCTGCTCGAACCGCCTGTCAACACGGGTAAATCCAGCAAAGGAATTGAAAGAAGTTGCTTCGTATGCATCGCCAGCTTGGAATGGGCGACACAAGTATCGCCCCTGCATCATCCACTGCGCTCGCTGTGGCAATCATCTTTTCGCCCTTTTCGCCCTAAGAGTCTTTGTGATTACGATAAGCAGGTCTTACTTGGCATTTCACCACTTGCCGGCTGCAATTGGACAGCGCCCGTCGCTCGTGATACAATCGCTCTGTTGTGCGGGCAGACAATAGAAAGGCATCGGCATGACATCTCTGGTGCTGACGGTCAGAGAGACCCTGCGTTATCGGGGCGCGATCGGTCAATGGAGCTGGGTGCTGCACCGCTTGACTGGCGTGGGCGTGGCGCTTTTCTTGGCGCTGCATGTGATCGACACATCTTGGGCGGTCTTCTACCCGGATCTGTATGTCAAGGCGATCGCCGCCTACCAGTCGCCAATCTTTACCATCGGCGAATTTGGCTTGGTCTTCGCGGTGGTTTATCACGCCTTCAATGGTTTGCGCATCATCATCTTCGACTGGAATCCGCAGTTGTGGCGGCATCAAGCGCGGGCAGCTGTGGCGGTGCTGCTGCTGACCTGCATTCTGCTTGCGCCGGTCTTCCTGGGCATGCTGGGGCATGTCATCGACTTTTATGTGCACGAAAGCGCCATCGCCAGCCACAAGATGCTGGATGTGGTGGTCTTTTCAATACTCGAGCAGTTGCCTTTCATTGTGGGCTTTGTGGCTGTCCTTGCTGCGTCGATTGTGCTGGCGGCGCTCTACAGCCTCGTCCGCGGCGAGCCTGGCGCGCAATCTCGTCAGCTGTCCAGCAGCCCGGTCGAGAAGTTCTGGTGGTCTTTTATGCGCGTCAGCGGCATCGCGATTGTGCCGCTGGTGTTTGGCCACCTGGCGCTGATGCACGTGATTCAAGGCGTTTTTGACATCACAGCCGCCCAGAATGTGGCTGGCACCTTGGCGGTCAATGGCGAGATCGGCGGCGTGCCCAGCGCGGTCGAATTCGTCTTCCACCGCTGGAGCTATGCGGCGGGCGGCGTCTTCGTCTGGCGCGTCTATGACCTGTTTTTGCTGGTGCTGGTGGTGCTGCATGGCTTCAATGGTTTGCGCTACGTGCTGACCGACTACACCAGCGGGCACGAATTCGCGCGGCGCACAGCCGTGGCTTTCTGCACAGTGACGGCGGCGGTCTTGCTGGCTTTGGGCGCGGCGGCGCTCTTTGTGCCACTGGAGAAAAAGATCATCGAAGAAGCCATGTTCGCCACTGCCGAAGTCTATGAACTGCGCGGCGAAGAGATTCCGCCAGAGCTGCAAGCCTATCTGAATAAACACGACGAATAACAGCGATTCGCTTAGTCGTCCGCATTGGGGGTGGAATGCAAATACACAAGCACGATGCGATCATCATCGGCGCGGGCGGCGCGGGTCTCATGGCGGCGCTTTATGCCAGCAAAGGCGGCGCAGATGTCGCTGTGGTCAGCAAACTATACCCGACTCGCAGCCATACCGGCGCGGCACAAGGCGGCATCGGCGCGGCGCTGGGCAACCTGGACGACGACAAGCCGATTTATCACACCTACGACACGATCAAAGGCGGCGACTATCTGACCGACCAGCACGCCGCCAAGATCCTCGCCGAAAACGCAGTCGATGCCGTGATCGAGCTAGAGCACATGGGCTTGCCATTCGACCGCACCTCCGCCATGCGCATCAGCCAGCGCCGCTTCGGTGGACACACGCGCGAATTTGGCAAAGAGCTGGTTCGCCGCGCCTGTCATGCCGCCGATCGCACCGGGCACATGATCTTGCAAACCCTTTATCAGCAGTGCATCAAAAACGAAGTTACCTTCTTCGACGAATTCCAGGTGGTCGACATGATCGTCGTGGATGGCGTCTGCGCTGGCGTGGTGGCAATCGAGCTGGGCAGTGGCGAATTCCACATCTTTCATGGCAAAGCCAATTTCTTCGCCACCGGTGGCTGGGGGCGCTGCTGGTCGGTGACGAGCAACGCGCATGCCCTGACAGGCGATGGAGCGGCCATAGCCCTGCGGCGCGGCGTGCCCATGCAGGATATGGAATTCTTCCAGTTTCATCCCACGGGCATCTACCGCATGGGCATATTGATCACCGAAGGCGTGCGCGGCGAAGGCGGCGTGCTGATCAACGACCGTGGCGAGCGCTTCATGGAACGTTATGCGCCCAGCGCCAAAGACCTGGCATCCCGCGATGTCGTCAGCCGCGCCATTTATCTGGAGACGCGCGCCGGGCGCAGCATCAAAAACCGCGGCTATGTCCACCTCGATATCCGCCCCCAGACAGTCAACCGCTACTTCGCCGAAGAGGGCAAGGACCGCAGCGACTTCATCGATGAGGCGACTGTCGAGCGCAAATTGCCTGATATCCTCGATTTTTGCCGCACTTATCTGGGTGTCGATCCCGTGCACGAACCTATGCCCGTCCAGCCGACAGCGCATTATGCCATGGGCGGCATTCCCACCAATGTCGAGGCAGAAGTGGTGATTGACGCTGCCGGCACGCTCATGCCGGGCGCTTTTGCTGCTGGCGAGACAGCCTGCGTCAGCGTGCATGGCGCAAACCGACTCGGCACCAACTCGCTGGTCGACCTGGTGGTGTTTGGACGGCGCGGCGGCATGCGCATGGCTGATTATGTCAAAGGCGTGGACTGGACGCCCCTGCCCAAAGACGCCGGCGGCGAAATCCATGCCGAATTCGAGCGCATCCGCAATGGGGCTGGCAAATCACGACCTGGCGAGTTGCGCGCCAAAATGCAGCAAACGATGATGGACAATGTCGGCGTCTTCCGCACGCAGGAAACGTTGCAGCAGGGCATCGACGACCTGGCCGAGCTGCGCGAACGTTTCTATACCGACTTGCACATCGACGACAAGTCGCGCGTCTTCAACACCGACCTGATGGAAGCCTGGGAATTCGGCTGCCTGCTCGACCTGGCCGATGTGACTGCTCGCGCGGCTATCGAGCGCAAAGAAAGCCGTGGCGCCCACAGCCGCGAAGATTATCAGCAGCGCGATGACGACAAGTACCTCGTGCATTCGCTGGCGCATCACGATGGCAACTGGGCTGCGCCAGACTATCAAACCAGCTTTGACAAAAAGGTCGACCTGTCGCTGTGGGAAGAAGAGATCGCGCAGGGCATCGCCGATGACCAGCAGAAATTCCGCCCGAAAGAACGGGTCTATTAGCAGGAAACTTACTGGCGCAAAAAAAGGCAGTTGTAGGGGCGACTCACTGAGGCCTCCGCCAATCAGGGAGACTTGACCAACATGGATGTCACTTTCAAAATCAGACGACGCACCCCGGATGTGCCAGACCAGCAGAAACCCTACTGGCAAGAGTTCACGTTGAACGAGGTCGAGCCGACCGACCGCGTGCTGGAGCTGCTGCACCGCATCAAGTGGGAGCAGGATGGCAGCTTGTCGCTGCGGCGTTCTTGCGCGCACGGCGTCTGTGGCTCCGATGCCATGCGCATCAACGGCGTCAACCGCCTGGCCTGCAAGATCCTCGTGCGCGATCTGGGCGAGAAAATCCAGGTCGAGCCGATTTTGGGCTTGCCCGTCATCAAAGACCTGATCGTGGATATGAAGCCTTTCTTCGACCATTACAAGCAGGTGATGCCTTTCTTCGTCAATGACGAGCCGCTGCCCGCCGATGGGCGTGAACGTCTGCAAACCCAGAGCGACCGCGAGCAATTTGACGACAGCACCAAGTGCATTCTCTGCGCTTGCTGCACGACCGCCTGCCCCAGCTTCTGGGCGAACGAGCAGTATGTCGGCCCGGCCGCCATCGTCCAGGCGCATCGCTTCATTTTTGATACGCGCGACCAGGCTGGCGATGAGCGCCTGGATGTGCTGGGCGAGCCCAACGGCGTCTGGCGCTGCCGCACGATCTTCAATTGCACGCCGGCCTGCCCGCGCGATATCGAAGTCACCAAAGCGATCGGCGAGGTCAAGCTGGCGATCCGCAAAGGCAGCACAGATGGCATCATCCAGCCAGATGCGATACACTAAAGGAAGCAGCGCAACTGGCTGGCTTCGTCCGAAGAATTTCCGTCAATAGAATGGTTATGGGGAGGGCAACATGAAGTCTACAGATAATGTTCGTAACAGATCCAGGTTCTGGTCGCGGCTCCTGGGCGTTCTCATCACCTTTGCCATAGTCGCCTTGCTCGTATTCGGCGGCGTGCAAGGCTTGATGAGCGAGCTAACGGACGCCTATGACGCCTTGACAGCGAGCCGAGCGGAAACCGCCTACACCAAGGCGCGTCTCGACAACGCCAGGGTAGCTCTTGTACAAATGCAGTCCGAACTGGACAGCGTGCTACGGGCAAACGAGATTCAGTCGCGCAGAATTCAGGTGGGCGATCAAGCGCTCGCAGACGCGTATGCAATGGTTGCGGATCTCATCGTGGAGCGGGATGACTTGAAGCGCGGCTTGCGCGAAGCGGTACAGCAATTGGCACATACCGACCAGAGCTACAAAGCGGCGGTCGCCAATTATCGTGAAGCCAAAGCCGAACTCGAGCAGATCCAGCAGCAGCCGAAACTCAGCGTGGTGATGACGACTGAGCGTCAGTTTGCGATGAGCCAGCGCGAGCAATTCGCGGCATCGCAGGTGAAGCTGTTTGCCGAGGGCGATGCGGGCACAATCGCCTATGCTTCCGCGGAGGCCTTCGCGTCAAAGGAACAGCATGTAAGCTACTCAGAGCGGTCGCAAGTTGTTTTGACGCAGACGGGCCCGGGCGACGATGTGCTCCGTTGCTTGCGCGATGGCTGCGCCATGGTCCTCGCTGCCCAGCAAAGCCAGATGCGATTTGAGAGCCACGCGTTTCAGTCGCAGTTTGTCAGCAGCGAGATGCTGATGACGGATGGACGGCGCGGGCGTCATCCCGGCCGGCGTCGCTAGACGTCTGCATGCTAACAAGTGATCGCATTGTGATTATGGCGATCGCTTGCAATCAAATAGGAACTGCATGAGGTGGGCGCGCTGTCGCAGGATGGCGCGTCCGCTTTTTGCGTCAAGAAAGTGGGCACATGGACTTCCGCGAGCGAGGGCAACGGCCAAAGTACAACTCTTGACAGCGGATATGCGGCGTCGTAAAATGACGCGCGTTGCCCACGCTTGGGAAACGAACCTTGAACTGCGCGTCGCCGCGTGATAGCATGCTCTGCCCGCCACCATAGCTCAATTGGCAGAGCACCTGTTTTGTAAACAGGTTGTTCCGGGTTCGAGTCCCGGTGGTGGCTCTGGCTTAACAGCCGAAGAACAAATGGGGTCGGTGCCCGAGTGGCTAAAGGGGGCGGACTGTAAATTCGCTGGCGAGAGCCTACACTGGTTCGAATCCAGTCCGGCCCACTTTGATTCGCCTCCGTAGCTCAGGGGTAGAGCGCTCCCTTGGTAAGGGCGAGGTCATGAGTTCAAATCTCATCGGAGGCTCTGCGTCCGCTGCGGCGGACTGCAAAAGAAAGACATAGCGAGGGAAGCACATGGCAAAGCGGGGACAGCGCATCGTCGTCAGAATGCGCAGCACCGAAAGCGGACACATCTACATTACCGAAAAGAGCCGTCGCAACACGCAGAAGCGCCTCGAGTTGCGCAAGTATGATCCTTATCTGCGCCGGCATGTCATCTATCGCGAAGCAAAATAGCCTTGCCAAGCCGATGAGTCTTTTAGTACACTGATGGCAGGGCGAATCAGCGAATAGGGGTATAGCTCAGTTGGTAGAGCGACGGTCTCCAAAACCGTAGGTCGAGAGTTCGAGTCTTTCTGCCCCTGCTAGCAATATCGTGAACACCGTCCGCAGTGGCGGTGTTTATCTATGCGGCGGCAGCGATGCTGCCCATGACAAGAGGAGCGAGTGCCGATGGCGGTAGAACCAGCAGCGAACGGGCAGGCAGGCGGCGCCACAACCGCGAAGAAAGGCAGGGCGACCCCTGGCAAACGTTCGCGCCGTGACAAAGCAGTTGCAACGGCCAGCAACGGTGGCGCGCCAGACAACGAAGAGACGCAAAGCGCGATCACCGAAAAGAAGGGCAAAGCCACGCCGGGCCGGCGCACACGCAAGGTCAAGAGCGCCAAGCCCGAGACGCAGGGCAATGCCATCACGCGCCCGCTCTATACGACGGTCGACTACTTCGGCAATGTGCGTTCGGAGCTGAACAAGGTCGCTTGGCCCAACCGCGAAGACACGCGCCGCTTGACAATCTTGTGCATCAATGTGACGATTGCCTCGGCGATCTTTTTGGGTATTCTGGCTGTCATCTGGTCAGAGTTTATGCGCATCGGCTTGCAGCCCAACATGGCCTGGATGTTGATCGCTGTGATTGCTGCCATGCTGGCCGGCGCATTCTATATGATCCGCCGCGGCTCTATTTAACCAATTTGGCTGCCACGAGGTGGCGCATGAACAACCAACCGCACAACCCATTCATTGACCACGACCCGGACCCGATCGTCCTGGACGAGGCCGATGCCGATGGCTTGAACATCTCGCTGGAAGCGCCCACAGACGAGGATGATCCCACGCGCCTGTGGTATTTCGTCCATTGCTATTCCGGCTATGAGAAGAAGGTGGAGCACGCCCTGCGCCAGCGCATCGACACCATGGGCATGAAAGACAAGATCTATGATGTGCTCATCCCCACCGAAGACGAAATCGAAGTCAAAGATGGCAAGCGCCGAACAGTCGAAAAGCGCGTCTTCCCTGGCTATGTCATGGTGCAGATGACCTTGGACGAAGACAGCTGGTATGTCGTGCGCAATACACCCGGCGTCACCGGCTTCGTTGGCGGCGGCAACGACCCCATCCCCTTGCGGCCCGAAGAAGTCAAGAAAATCATGGATCGCATGGACTCCGAAGACAAGGTCGTCAAGGTAGATTATCGGATCGGCGAGCGAGTGCGCATCGTGGGCGGCCCTTTCAACGACTTCCCGGGCACTGTCGCTTCGCTTGACCCTGGTCGCGAGCAAGTGCGCGTCATGGTCGACTTTTTCGGCCGCGAAACAGCCGTTGTGCTCAGCTTCATGGAAGTCGAGCGGATGTAGCTTATCGAACGACAGTGAACGATAGATGGCGTAGCGAGCGCGGCGCACAACAAGCAGCAAACTAGAAACAGAATGAGGAAGCAGCATGGCAAAGAAAATCAAGGCGGTCGTCAAATTGCAGATCCCGGCCGGCAAAGCCAATCCAGCGCCGCCGATCGGTCCTGCTCTCGCCCAGCACGGCATCAACCTGATGCAATTCTGCAAGGAATACAATGGCCGCACCTCCAGCCGCATGGGCGATATTGTGCCCGCGGAGATCACCATCTTCAGCGATGGCACTTTCAGGTTCGCGCTGAAGAGTCCGCCGACTTCTTTCTTGATCAAACGCGCGGCTGGCATTGCCAAAGCGGCCTCCAACCCGGCCACTGAAATTGTCGCCACCCTCATGCGCGACCAAGTGCGTGAAATCGCCCAGGTCAAGATGAACGACATGAACGCCATTGATATTGAAGGCGCGATGCGGCAGGTCGAGGGCACAGCGCGGCAAATGGGCATCAAGGTCGCCGATTGAGCGCGACCGCATGTAGCATAGTGGGAGGGCGCTCCCGCCCGCATACCACCGAGGAGAACAACGATGGGTAAACGATACAAAGAGGCGCTCGCGCGCTTCGACCGCCAGACCTACTATCCGCTGGACGAGGCGCTGCGGCTGGTGCAAGCCAATGCCACCGCCAAGTTTGACGAAACAATCGAGGCGCACTTCCGCCTGGGCATCGACCCGCGACACAGCGAACAGCAGGTGCGCACGACAGTTATGCTGCCGCATGGCACGGGCAAGCAAGTGCGCATCCTGGCCTTTGTCGATGAGCAGTTGGAAGAATCGACGCTGGCGGCCGGCGCCGACATCATCGGCACAGATGAAGTCATCGCCAAGATCCGCAATGGTTGGCTGGACTTTGATGTGGCCATCGCCATGCCACCCATGATGCGCAAGGTCGGGCAGATCGCGCGCATTCTTGGTCCGCGTGGCCTGATGCCCAATCCCAAAGCCGGCACTGTCGTCCAGCCCGATGATATTGAGCGCGTAATCAGCGAATTGAAAGCCGGGCGCGTGGAATTCCGCAATGACCGCACCGGCAATCTGCATGTGCCAGTCGGCAAAGCCAGCTTCCCCTACGACAGGTTGTCGGAAAACTTGCAAGCAGTGCTCGATACCGTGCGCGCCGCCAAGCCCGATTCGCAAAAAGGCGCTTACATCCGCCGCATGACATTGAGCTCGACCATGGGGCCTGGCGTGCGCGTGGAGGGCATGACCTAGCGAGTAGCCTGTCGGTCCCGCGAATGTGATTGGGGCTGATTGTTGCCGTTGCGCTGGGTTTTACAGACGCTGCTAGTCCGGCGCGCCCCAGCCGCCACCGCCGGGCGTCTCGACAATGACGCGATCTCCCGCCTGCAGTTCTGCGCTGTGCTTGCCACTGACGACCTGGCTGCGTCCGCCTAGAATCACTGTATTGATTCCGCAAGCGCCGTCCGACCCGCCTTGCAGGCCATAGGGCGCTCGCCGACGCCGTTCGGCATTGATGGTGACGGTCACAGGCACAAGCATTTCATATTCGCGCAGGATGCCATCGCCCCCGTTGTGCAGCCCCGCTCCACCACTGCCTTCCCGCAGTTGATAGCGCCACACGCGCATGGGCAGGCTGTACTCCAGCGCCTCGACCGGCGTGTTCAACGTATTGGACATGTGACAATGCCGCCCGGACAATCCCCCGCCCAGGCTCGACGCTCCATGACCGCCGCCCAGCGTCTCGTAATACACAAATTGCCCTGCGCCGTGCAAGCCGCCGACAGTGAAGTTATTCATCGTGCCTTGCGAGGCCGCTGGCAGGCTGTCTGGCAGCGCTTTGCCCAAGGCGCCCAGCACGACATCCACGATGCGCTGGCTGGTTTCTGTATTGCCCAGCACGACCGCCGCGGGAAATTGCGCATCCAGCAGGCTGCCCGCTTCGGTGATAACCTCTACGGGTTGGAAGCAGCCATCATTGACCGGGATATCCTCGTCCGCCAGCAGGCGCGCGCAATACCAGGTGGCTGAGCGCACGATGGCTGGCACGGCGTTGACATTGCCATGCACCTGGAGAGCGCTGCCGCCGAAATCAACGCGCATCGACTCGCCCGCGACCTCTATGCGCACAATAATCGGAATATCAAACTCGGCTTGTCCATCGCCTTCCATGCCATCTTCATAGCAGTAAATGCCATCTGGCAGGCGCGCAATAACGGACTGCATCATGCGCCGCGAATAATCCAGCAAGGCGGCCGCATGTTCGGCAGTCGCCTCCACACCTTGCTCGATCATCATGTCACAGAGCCGACTTTCACCGACTCGCTGCGAAGCCAGCTGCGCTTCGATATCGCCGATGCGCTCGGCCGGGTTGCGACTGTTGGCAACCAGCAGCGCCATCGCGCCTTCGTTCAGCCAGCCGCTCAGCCGCAGCTTCAAAGGCGGGATGATGATGCCTTCCTGATACAGCTCGGTGCTTTGGGGCGAAGAGCCGGGCGTCATCCCGCCGACATCGGCATGGTGCGCGCGGCTGGCAACGAAATAGCAGAGATCGCCGCCGGCAAACACCGGCGAAATCATGGTGATATCGGGCAGGTGCGTGCCGCCGTGATAAGGGTCGTTGAGCACGACGACATCGCCCGGATGGAATTCCTCAAACTCGGCGACGGCCGCGGCTACCGAGGCGGGCATGCTGCCCAGGTGCACAGGGATATGCGCCGCTTGGGCGATCATGCGCGCTTTGGCGTCAAAGACTGCGCAACTGAAATCGAGTCGCTCGCGGATATTGGGGCTGAAGCTGGCGCGCCGCAGGGTCACCCCCATCTCCTCGGCGACAGCCGCAAACAGATTCTTGAACACTTCCAGGCTGATAGCGTCGACGGCCATGCGCGTCCCTCTCTTCGTCACAATCCAACATACTATAGCGATTTCGGCGCGAAGGGGCAGGGGCAGCAGGAATCGGGTTGCCCAGCTGCGCCAGATGCCCCTACCGATTTGTGGCATTCCTGTGGACAATGAAAGGAGTGGCGATCTGCATTGCCAGCACGCGAAAGCCAGAAAGGCGAACACCTGGCATGGACGAAGGCAAACGCGACTCATCTGTGCTGCTCTTTGCCAACGGCAGCTTTCGGCCAGGCGAAGCGGTTCAGCGCGTCCTGGCTGCACATCGCAAGCCAATAATTGTCTGCGCTGATGGCGGCGCGCTGCATGCCCGCGCTCTTGGGTTGCAGCCACAGACCATCATTGGCGATATGGATTCGCTGAGCGTGGCAGATATCAATGCCTTGGCCGCTGCTGGCGCGCAGATCATCCAGCATCCGCCTGAGAAAGATGAAACCGACTTGGAATTGGCGCTGCATTTCTGCCACGAGTTGGGCGCGAAGAAGGTCACGATTCTGGGTAGTTTGGGCTGTCGCTTCGATCAGACTTTGGCGAATATCCTGCTTTTGACTCTGCCGGCGCTGGCGTCCATGCGCATCGAGCTGGTCGATGGCGCACAGACCATCCGCCTGCTGCCAGTGGGCGTTCATCAAATCACTGGCGCGGCAGACGATACGGTCTCGCTCATCCCGCTGCAGGGCGCGGCAACTGGCATCACGACGCGCGGATTGCAATATGCGCTGCGCAACGAGACGCTGCCGCTGGGGCCGGCGCGCGGCATCAGCAATGTCATGCTCGCGGAGAAGGCAGAAGTCGAGCTGGCCGGCGGGCTGCTGCTGCTGGTGCACACCGTCGGCCGGGCTTGATGCGCTTTTTCACCATCATCAAACGCGACGCGGCAAGCCAGGAGACGTTTCGCTACAACGGAGTCCTCCGCCAGCAGACAGCCGATTTCCTATGCATCGACGCCACATTTGAATTGGCAGACCGCGATTTGGGCTATATCCAACTGCGCAGGGGCGACTACTTTCGTGAGTGGTTTTATTTCGGACGTTGGTACAACATCTTTCGCGTGGGTGATGCGCACAGTGGCGCGTTGAAGGGCTGGTATTGCAATATCACCCGCCCACCTATCCTGGATGGCGAACAGATCATGGCTGACGACCTCTGCCTCGACATGTTTGTATATCCCGATGGGCGCGCGCTGCTGCTGGACGAAGACGAATTCGCGCAACTGGAGATCGACCCAGACGAGCAAGCAGCGGCCAGGCGGGCGGTGGCGGAATTGCGGCGGATGATCGCCCGGCGCCAGCCGCCCTTTGACGAAATCAATGCGACTATTCCAGGTCGGGGCGGATCACCAGCACCGGCACATTGACATCGTGCATGACCTTGTTGGCGACGCTGCCAAAGACCAGGCGCACCAAGCCCGAATGTCCATGCGTTGTCATGACGACCAAATCGGCTTCTTCTTCTTCAATATAATCGATGACATGCTGCGCCACGCCCACCGCATCGATGATGTGCAGACGGCAGCCCACACCTTCCGCGCGTATTTCGTTGCGCAGGTTAAGCAAGTGCTGTTTGATCTCTTCGCGGATGCGGTTCGCCAACTCATATTCGCCTGCGATAGCGAGCGAATCGACAAATTCGTGCATGGGTGGCGTGAAAACATGCAAGAGAATCACCTCGCCGCCGCTGATGCGCGCAAAGTCGACGGCGTAGGGCACGGCACGTTCGCTCCAGGCAGAGCCATCCGTGGGCACAACGATTTTTTTGAATGGGCGGTGTTGGAACATTGTATCCTCGCTTTGTGATGAATCGCACTGCATTCAGTATAGCATAGGCGCGAAAGCAAAAGGCAGGCAGAGATTGCAGCTTGACCGCTGTGTTCGCGGCAATTACCACTTGACGCTCTGGGTCGAAAGTCCTACGATTGCCCAATCAGAAAGCCTCTCAAACCGTTCAAACTCGCCGATGACAAGACCCCAACCCCCCCATCTGTCCGTCAGCCGCAACCTGAAGATCGCTCTGTTTCATTTGGGCTCGGGCATGGCGGATGTTTTGACCACCGGCGTCTGGAATCGCGTCATGGTTGCCGACCTGGGCTTCAGCGCGGCGCTGGTCGGCTTATTGACGGGGCTGCGTTATTTCTTGGCGCCTTTGGGCGTGCTGGCGGGGCGCTGGTCAGATACGCATACGGTTGGCGGTTACCGGCGCTTGTTCTGGATATGGCTGGGGCGGGCGATGATGGTGTTGAGCACCTTGGCGCTGGGCTTTGTCACAGCAGAGTTGGTGCGAACGCTGGGAGAGCCGGTCGCTCCCGCGCTATGGCTGGCGCTGGCTGTCGGATTTCTGCTCTTCAGCCTGGGCAACGCGATATCAGGCAGCACTTTCTTGGCATTGATTTATGACCGCGCCGCGCAGCATCAACGAGGGCGCGCTGTCGGTTTGGTATGGACTTTCTTGTTAATTGGCTTCGCCGTCAGCGGCATATTCTTCAGTGTGCTGCTGCCACATCAAGAAGGCGCCGCGCTCGGCTACAGCGCCGATGCTCTGTTGACGCTGTTTCTGGCGGCGGCCGTGGCATTGTGCCTGTTGTGGATCGTATCCATGCTGGGCGAAGAACGGCGAACAACCGATGGTTCTGCCCCCGTGCGTGAAAAGCCGAAGAGCAGCCTGCGCGCCGATCTGTCTGTGGTTTGGCGCAGCCCGCCCTTGCGGCATTTTCTGCTCTATTTGACTTTGTCGATGCTCTTTGCATTCTTCCAAGACTCGGTGCTAGAACCTTTCGCCGGGCAAGTTTTTGGCATCGATGCCAGCCAGACCAATCGCTACTCGGCCTACTGGGGCACAGCTGCTATCCTCAGCTCTTTTGGCACGCTGGCCTTGATGCGCAGCAAGGCGCGTTTTACGAACAGCAATGTTTCGATGCTGGGGCTGGCTGTGTTGGCGGCGGCATATCTGAGCTTGTCTGCGTCTTCGCTGCTAAAAATGCAAGCCTTGGTCATGCCCTCGCTGCTGCTGCTGGGTTTGGGCTTGGGCGCGTGGAACATAGGCACGTTGGGCATGATGATGGACATGAGCCCGAGCGGGCGCGCCGGCACTTTTCTGGGCTTCTGGTCCTTTTGTGTAACCATCGCGCGTGGCGTGGGCGTGGCTGGCGGCGGCGTGATTTACGAAATCGCCAAAGGGTTTTCGGGGCAACATGCTTCTGCGTATGGGACGGTCTTTGTCGTCGGCTTGCTGGGCATCCTGTTTTCCGCCTGGAGTCTGCACCGCGTCAAGCGTGACAGCGTTGGCGCCAAGCTTATTCCCGACGATCAGTTCGCGGCGATGTTCTCGCTGTCCCTGGACTAAGCATCCGCCTGCATCAGCGCATGGACATCGGTATAGCCCATGATGTTGTAGCCGGCATCGACATAAATGACTTCGCCGGTGATGCGCCGTGACAAATCCGACGCCAGGAATAGCGCCAGATCGCCCACATCATCTTGGCTGACCAGTTCGTTCATGGGCGAGGTTGCCTCGGCGTATTTCAAGAGATCGCGGAAGCCAGCAATGCCGCCCGCAGACAGGGTCTTGATTGCGCCGGCGCTGATGGCATTGACGCGGATTTTGCTGCGTCCCACATCCGCCGCCAGATACATGGTAATCGCCTCCAGAGCGGCTTTGGCGATGGCCATGGCGTTGTAGTTGGGGATGACCTTTCGCGAGGCATTATAGGTCAGGCTCATGATGCTGCCGCCTTCGCGCATCAGGGCTTCGGCGCGGCGGGTTAGCTCAATCAGGCTGACGGCGCTGATGTCGATGGCGCTCAGCAGCGCATCTCGTCGCATGTCTACAAAGCGTCCACTGAGGGAATCGCGTTCGGCAAATGCCACCGAGTGCACCAGCACATCCAGCTTGCCATAACGCTCTTCGACCGCGGCAAAGACGGCATCCAGCTCGTCGGCATTGCCTACATTGGCTTGCAGCATCAACTCGCAGCCAAGCGATTCACCCAGCGGCTTGACACGGCGCGCCAGTTTGCCCATGGCATAGCTCAGCGCGATCGTTGCGCCTTCACGATGCAGGGCGCGCGCAATCCCCCAGCCGATCGAATTTTTGTTGGCGACGCCGAAAATCAAGGCGACCTTGCCATCCAGCAGTCCCATGTTGTCCTCACCAAGTTGCTGATTTATTGTTCAGTCGTCTAGCCGATCGCCAGCAATACGGCGAACATTTTTTTCGACCACTAAAATTCGCGTAGCCAGGTTTGCGCGTCCGTCCTGAGCTTCTTTCTCACTTTGATGACGGCGTGTCATTTCACGGTCTAGGCGCTTGTTCACTTCCTTCTCGTGATTGTCGACCTTCGCCTCCAGATTGCCGATCCGCTCGCCTTGATTGGTAAGCTCTCTGTGGATAGCATGCCCGAGCAGCTTGTACGCGGTCCAAACTCCACCCAAGACCGCAAACAGCACGGCAACAAATCCCAAGACCAAGATGAGGTTTTCATCAATCATCTAGTGACGACCGAATGCGTCGAATCCACTGAGATCCACCGGTTCCAGAGTCTCGCGGTACTTTTCATTTGCGTAATCCACCAGCTTTTTGAGATGCTCGGCATCCCACTCATCAAATATCTTGGGACCGCCCCAGACAACCAGATTGTGCTTGTGGATTTCTCCCATCCTGCCCAGCCGGCCAGGCTCAGCAATCATTATGGCATTGCAAATGTCCACCCAGCGCGGTGGGGGTATGTCTGACAGCACAAATACTTGCTTGCTCAACTCACTATCGTCGGCCGTCGGTCTCGTGCTGCGCTTTTCGTCGTGCTGAGCGATTGTGATGTCTTTCCATTCGCTCATGACACCTCCTGCTCGCTGCAAAACTACCATAGTCTACTTTTCAGCATGCTATTGGATTATGTATTTGATGTGAGTATTTTATCGCATTGATATGAGGCCTGCCAGACCACAAACCACATTGACCGCGGGAATGCCGCCTGCTAACCTCGTAAGCAGAAACGAGTGTGTTTAACGGCAAATCAAAGTATGCCGCGCACTCGTTGCCACCGCGACAAATGGAGTTGACCCATGCCCGAATCCGAGCGCATCGTCGTCACAGTTGCCATCGACTTCTCCGATGATATCCTCGTCGAGCTGCGCGATATCTCGCCGCGCCTGCAAGTCGAGCGGCACTTCCCGACTGTCCCGCCCGATGCCATCGCTCGCAGCGAGGTGCTCTATACCACCGGCTATTACCCCGATCCCGAGCAAGCCCCCAAGCTGCGTTGGATCCAGCTCAATTCCGCCGGCGTGAATCATGCGCTGCACAACCCCATCATGCAAGCCGAAGACATCATCGTCACCTCGACCAGCGGCATCCACGCCACCAATATGGCGCACTATTGCCTGATGATGATGTTGATGTTCAACTACAAAATCCGCATGGCGCTCGATCTGCAGACAAAATCCGAGTGGCTGGAGCACTCAGCAGAAGCCTTCATGCCCGTGGATATGGAGCGGCAGACGGTCGGCATCGTCGGTTACGGCAGCATCGGTCGCGAGCTGGCGCGGCTCTGCGCTGCGATGGGCATGACCGTGTTGGCCTCAAAGCGCGACCTGCGCAATACCGCCGAAGACAAAGCCTTCCACCTGCCCAATACCGGCGACCCCAGTGGTGACATTCCCGACCGCATCTATCCCGCCGATACGGTCGCTTCCATGGCAAAAGACTGCGATTATCTGGTGGTCACCGTGCCGCGCACCAAGGAAACCGAGCACTTGATCAATGACGAAGTTTTCGAGGCGATGAAGCCCAGAGGCATCCTGATAAATGTCGCGCGCGGGGCAGTGGTGGACGAGCAGGCGCTGATCACCGCGCTGTCATCGGGGATGATCGGGGGCGCAGCGCTGGATGTCTTTGAGCAAGAACCTTTGCCCAACACCAGTCCGCTATGGGCGCTGGACAATGTCATCATCACGCCGCACATCTCTGGCTTCACCCGCGATTATCACGAGAAAGCCGCCCTGGTCTTCAAAGAGAATCTGCGCCGCTATCTGGACAACCGCCCCTTGCTCAACCAGTTGGATCGCGCAAAAGGCTATTGATCCCCCCGAAAAGCCGAAGGAAGGCACAGCGCGCGGCTTATGCCCGCAGTTCCGCATTAAGGCGATGCCGGGCCGCGCCGATGATCTTTTTGCGGATGCGCGCGGCATTCTTGTCTGTCAACGTGCGCGTCTCGTCTTGATATGTCAGCGCATAAGCCAGGCTCTTCTTGCCAGGCGGGATGGGATCGCCGGTGTAGATATCGAAGAGCGCGACATCTTTCAGCAAAGGTCCGCCCGCTTGTCGAATCACCGCTTCGACCTCGCTGGCGGGCAGATCGGCGCGGACGACCAGGGCGATATCTTCCAGCACAGCCGGCTGCGTCGGCAAGGGCACAATATCGTGCAGACGCCGCGCCTGCTTGATCATGGGAGCGACCGCAATTTCGCCGATGATGACTTTCGCCGCGGTCAATTTCACGCGCTGCGCCACTTGTGGGTGCAGTTCGCCAAAACTGCCGGCGACTTCACCAGCAATCAGCAGATCTGCCGAGCGCCCGGGATGCAAGCTGCTGTGCGTGCCGCGCTGGAAGGCGAAATCGGGGATGTGCAACGCATGCAGCAGGCTTTCCAGCACGCCTTTCATGTCATAGAAATCCATATCGGGCGATTCGCCGCCTTGCCACCAATCGGCATCGCGCGCGCCCGTCAGCAAGATGCCCAGCTGCAGCGGCTCTTCGGGCAGCAAGTCGCCTTTTTGCAGGTAGACATTGCCCAGCTCAAAGACCTGCTGGGCTTTGTTGTAGCGCGCGTTGTTGACGGCGTTTTCCAGCATATTGCCCAGTAACGTATGCCGCAGCACATCTCGTTCGCTGCTGGCGGGATTGGCAATGGTCACATAATTGGCGTCTGGCAGCGAAGAAGCCGCGCCCGCGGGCAGCAATTGCGCTTCGGTTTGCTTGCTCGTGAAGCGGTAATTGATGACCTCGTACAAGCCCTGACCGACCAGGATGTCGCGGATGCGCTCTTCAATGAGCAGGGGCGCATTTTCGCGCTGGGGCGGCATCTCGTCAGCCATGATTGTCTCGGGGATGCGGTCATAGCCGATGACGCGCGCGATCTCTTCCAGCAGGTCGGCTTGCCCAACGACGCTATCAGCGCTGATATCCAGTCGATGATCGGGCGCGGTCGCCTGGATGACCTCGCCGTCGATATGCACAGCAAACTCCAACCGCCGCAGCACATCCGCCGCTTGATCCAAGGAAACTTCCATGCCCAGCAGCTTGTTCACGCGCGCGATCGGCAATTCGACTGTGACCGCTGGTGGTGGTTTGGGGTAGGCATCCAGCAGTCCCTGCGCCACCGTGCCACCGCCCAGCTGCCGCATCAATTCGATGCCGCGGCTGCCGCCCAAAATCGCCTGAGACGGGTGCACGCCACGGCTGAAGCGGGTCGAGGCTTCGGTATGGATGCGCTGCTCGCGGATGGTCTTGCGGATGCTGATGTTGTTCCAGGCCGCCGCTTCCAGCAGCACATTGCGAGTCTTGTCGCTGATTTCAGTTTCGCCGCCGCCCATTACACCGCCCAATGCCAGCGCGCCAGCGGTATCCGCCACCAGGATACTGTCATCGCCCAGCTCGCGCAGCACATCGTCCAGCGTTTCCAGCTTTTCGCCCGGCTGCGGCAGGCGCGTGATAATGGTTGGCAGCCCACCGGCGCGTTTTTGCAGTTCATCGTAGTCGAAAGCGTGCAGGGGCTGCCCCAGCTCGAAAGTGATGTAGTTGGTGATATCGACGATGTTGTTGCGCGGACGCTGGCCGATCAGCTTGAGTCGGTGCTGCAGCCAAAATGGCGATGGCTTTACCTGGCAATCGCGCAGCAACGTCAATGTGAAGCGCGGATTCAGTTCTGGCTCGCGAATATCGAGGGCGACCTGCTCGGAGATAGGCGCGCCTTTGGCAATGAAATCGTATGACGGATAGCGCATTGGCTTGTCTAGCAGCGCCGCGACCTCGCGCGCCACGCCGATCATACTCAAGCAGCGCGCCAGATTGGGCGTAAATTCGATATCCAGCACGACATCGCCCAGCACATCGGCAAATGGCCTGCCCGCTGCAAAGCTATCGTCGTGCTCCAGGACGATTACGCCTTCGTGCTCGTCCGAGATGCCCAGCTCTTTTTCCGAGCAGACCATGCTCTTGTTGTAGATGCCGCGCAGTTCGCGCCCTTTCAATATCATCGTTCGCGGCTTGTCGCTGTGCCCATCCCAGACGGTCGCGCCTTCCTGCGCAAATGCACTCCAGATCGGCGGATTGATGAAGCCCTGGTCTTTGTAGGGGAACAAGTTTGGCGCGCCAGTGACGCACTGCTCAAGCTCGTCCGCGCCATAATCGACCATGGCCAACACCAGCCGGTCGGCATTGGGATGCGCGCGCACCTCGCAGATGCGCCCCAGCAGCAGCTTGTCGCGCTCCCACACCAGATGGTCGGAAGTCGGCTGTCGCAGGTCGGGCAGATGCTGCTGCGGAACGCCGATATAGCGAATCTGCGCTACTTCCAGCCCGGCCAAAGTCAGCCGCTCGGCCAGCAACTCAACCGGAATGTCCATATCTACAAAGTCACGCAGCCAGGAAATGGGTACCAGCATGGTTTGTCTTGTCCTTTCACCTGATTGATCGCTCGGCAATTAATTTTCGGGAATGATGATGGTGGCAAGCTGGCGCATCTTTGATACTTCGCCGCCATCCTGCCAGTCACTGCGCTGCATGGTTTGGCTGTCATAGACGATAGCCATCAGCCGGTATTCGCCGGCCGGGACAGTGCTGATATCAAGCGCCGACTGTCGCAAGCCCGGGCGGGTTTCCAGCGGCAGGTCGAGGCTGGCAAGGCGCTGCGAATCCGAGTCGAGCAATTGCAGCGACAGATTGATAGTAGGCGGCGGGGCGGTCTCACGCGGCAGCCAGCGATCCATCGCCAGCAGTTGTGTCGCGTCTTGCGTCAGCGCCGCGCCATAGAATTCGTAATCGACCAGCGCCGACTGATAGGCAGTTGCTGCCAAGTCTCGGCAAGCCAACGTCTCCCAACTGTATTTGACCAGCACGCCATCTCGCCCGAAAGCCAGGGTCTCGCAGGGGCGATAATTCACCGGCCTCATGACATCGTCCAGCGCCGCAGCCGCCCTTTCATCGACCAGCGACTCGTCATAAACCACCCAGTGCCAGGGTACGCTCAGCGCGAGATGGCGCGCATGCTTTTCAAAACGATCAGGCTTGACGAAGGTCTGAAAGTTGATGCCGCGATCGTTGAAGTAATACTCGCTTTGCGGATAGCCTATATGCCCGCCCCAAACGAGATGCCCTTCGCCAAATCGATACCAACTGATTGTCGGCGCCTCGGCTTCTGCCTGCGCCAAACGGCTGACGACTTGCCAGGGCGGTTCTGCGAATGCCAACTCGCGGCCGTTGAAGAAGGGCTGCCAGTCGGGGATCTGCTGGAAGGAAACTCCTGCCGCCAGCCACAGCAACGTCAGCAAACCCAGCCAGGCTCGCCGCTGCAGCAAGCCAAAATGCGCGGCCGCCAGACATAGCATAATCGGAATCCAGCCGGCCATGGCATAGCGCATATTATTGGGGTACAGAATGCCAGTCAGCTCGGCTATCAAGCCTAGCGCCAGCAGAAAATAAAGCCCGATCAAGCCTATTGAGCGCAGGGCAGGCAGCCGGGCGCGCAGGCAAAGCAGCCATCCCGCCGCAGCAATGAAGAATAGCAGCCAACTGCCATTGAAGGTGACCGTCAGCCAGGCAGCCAGGTTGTCCAGCAGGGAGGCGCGCCCACCCCCCAGATACCAGTAGGCGCGTTCGATGCCAGGACCGAGCAAGATCGTCAGCCAGGGCGCGAAGAGCAGCAGCCCCGCGCCAATCGACAGCGACACTTTTAGCCAGCGCCCGTCTTTGCGCACATGCAGCAAGTGATAGGCTGCCAGCGCCAGAAAGAGCGGCGCGCTGAATACATTCGTGTTTGCCAGCGCATAAGTCGCTGCTGTCAATGCCAGATAGTCGGCGCGCGTGGCGGGTGTCTGCCTCTGCACAAGCCGCAGATACAGCCAAAGCGTGATGCCGCCCAACAGCGCCAGCAGCGGATACATGCGCGCATAGGCGATGTAGAAGTTGTAGAATGTACTGCTCGCCGCCAGAACCAGCGCGATCAGCCCGGCCAGTGGCGCAATGAAGTCGCGCCCCAGCCGGTAGACCATCGCCAGCGAGAGCAGCCCGCAGAAGACAGTCAACATGCGAGCCAGCGCGATCTCGCCCCCGACCAGACGTCCCCACAGATTGAGCAAGATGAAGTAGAGAGGACTGTGGTTGGCGCTGTTGCGCTGCAGCGATTCCAGCACTTGCCCGGGCGAATAGGCGCTTTCGGCCGTGAAGCCGACGTTGATCATGGAGTAGAACTCATCGACGCTGGGCGGGTAGAGGTCGGCTTGGCGGATGCCCAGCCAAGCCACGACTAGCAGCACTGGCAGCGCGCACAGCCAATGCGCCAGTCGCTGCTGCCAATCATGTGAAGATTGCTTGCGCCTGATTAAAGCCAACGATTTTCTCCTGCGCTCGCCCTAGAACTGCCGCAAAAAGCGCAGATCGTTGCCCCAGAAATAACGGATATCCTGGATGCCGTGCTTCAACATGGTGATGCGCTCGGGACCCATGCCAAAGGCGAATCCGCTCCACTCGGCCGGGTCATAACCGCCATTGCGCAGCACATCGGGATGCACCATGCCGCTGCCGGCGATCTCCAGCCAGCCGCTGTACTTGCAGACCCGGCAGCCTTCGCCACCACAGAGGAAGCACTCGACATCGACTTCCATGCTGGGTTCGGTGAAAGGGAAATACGAAGCGCGGAAGCGCACGCGGGCATCGGGCTGATACATGCGCTTGGCGAACTCGGCAATCGTGCCTTTCAAGTCGCTCATGCGGATGTTGCGACCGATCGCCAGGCCTTCGACCTGCGTAAACTGGATTTCACTGCGGGCGGTAACCTGCTCCTGGCGATAGCACATGCCCGGCAAGATGACGCGGATAGGCTTGCTGCCGGCGTCGCCCAGTTCTCGCATGGCGCGGATCTGCCCAGGCGAAGTATGCGTCCGCAGAAGCACGCGCGGATCGCTGGTATAGAAGGTATCTTGCATATCGCGCGCTGGATGATGCGGTGGCAGATTAAGCAGCGTGAAATTGAAGTCGTCTGCTTCTACCTCGCGGCTGCGATAGACCTGGAAGCCCATATCCGCCCAGATTTGCTGGAATTCGCGGTGAGTGCGCGTGGAAGGGTGCAGACCACCGCGGCGACGGGGTTGCGCTGGCAGCGTGATATCGATCTCGTCTGATTCCAGGTCGCGCGCTAGTCGCTGGCTTTCGATCAGCGCTGCTCGTTCGTCAAATGCCCCCTCGAGCTCGCCACGCAAGGCATTGACCTGCTTGCCAAATGCTGCGCGCTCTTCGGCGGGCAAGCTGCCGATATTGCGGAAGAGCATAGCGACCGCGCCGCGCCTGCCCACATATTGACTGCGCCATTCCGCCAGCGCCTCGTTCTCAATGATCGCCGCCAGGCTGTCCAGCGCTTCCCCCCGGATGTCGTCTATCGATTTGTCCATGTCGTCCCCTTTTTTGGCAAGTCGCCACAAAAAAACGCCCTCAATCCCGACCAGGGACGAGAGCGCTTGACTTCCCGCGGTACCACCCTAGTTCAGCGCCCTGCGGCACTGCACTCATATTGCCCGCTAACGCCGGGCGGACGGGGACAGCTAGACTGGCAGCGCCATTTCACCATCCCGGCTCGGAAGGGAATTCCGCAACTGCTGCCATGGGCGCTTGCAGTCCAGGACGCCCACTCCCTGTGGCAACAGACATCCGCCGATGCGTTTGCGGACTGTCTTCGTCATCGCCATTGCTTGTTGCCGTTGATTATGCTGGCTGGCGGCGCCCGCTGTCAAGATGAGGTGGCGGCTTGCTCAGGAATCGTGATCTCTGCCAGTTGCTGCATTTCGGGGATCCAGCTCTCATTGCCCTGCCAGGCCTGACGCTCGCCCGTCTGCGCATGGTAGACGATGGCAAAGAGCGCGTAGTTTCCAGCAGGCAGCTCGGCGATATCCAATTCAAACTGCCGCAATTCGCTCATCTGATTCAAGTTCAGGTCAAGCTGCGCCACATTCCGCCGCTGGTCATCAAGCAGTTGATAGGACAAATTGTAAGCAGCATCGCCGGCTGTCGTGTTTGCCTGCCACGCGCCGCTGATCAACAGACGTCCACCCGTATGGCCCGGAATTGCGCCGTAGGCAAGATACTCGCCGATTGCGGTTGAATGTATAGCTGTCGGCTGAGTTTGACAAGCCAGGCTCGTCCAACGGTAGGTGACAAGCACAGTTGCGTTGGGAAAATGCGTTGTGCCGCAGGGCACATAATTGTGGTCTTGCATGAGAATGTCAATCGCGGCGAGGGTGGCAGGCTCGGTATTGGCGCTTTGATAGAGCGTCCAGTAGCCCGGTTGTTGGACTGCATTTGGCGCAACGAAGTCGGCAATAGCTTCTGGCGCGAGCTTGCTGACCTCGACCCCATATTGCCCGAAGTAGTACGTCAAAAGGTGGGCTGGGACAAAGGTATATTTTCTCAGCGCATTGTGAGAAACGCCGAATGTCATTGCAGGCAGTTTCTCGCCCGACTGCTGCATCCAGCGGGATATCAAATGCCAGGGCGGATGCGTGTATGCCCAGGTGCGCGCTTGGATATAGTCTTCCCAGTCGGCTGTGCGCATGAAGGACAGTCCTGCCACCAGAAACAACAGCGTCAACAGCCCCAGCCAGCGGCGCAACCGGTACAAGGCGTAGAGGCCCGCCGCGATAAAGCCCATGACAATTGGCGTGCCAACCAGCATGTAACGCATTTGTCCTTCGCTGACGACGCCAGTTGCCACGCTCGCCACGCCGATGCTGATCGCCAGCAGCGGAAAGAGCAGCAGAAAGGGATTGCCAGGCAGCAGTTGTTTTCGCAAGCCTATAAGACAGCCACCGACAACTATCACCAGCAGGACAGGGCTACTGTTTGTTACAATTATGATCCAGGTTGTCAGCACGGCGCTCATGTCTGCAGAAGCGCCTCTGTGCATTCCTTGGGCGCGTTCAACGCCGACGCTAAGCAGTATGGCTAACTGAGGCACCGCTAGCAGCAGACCACCTAGTGCAGCTGCAATCAACTCGACCCAGCGCCGATTCTTCTTTACTGCCAGCAGGTGATAAAGAGACAGCACGATATACAGCAAGAAGCTGAACGCATGCGTACTGACCAGCGCGAAGCAAGCCAAGGTCAGCGCCAGGTAGTCGCGTCGCTTCGGCGCGTAGTGCTGATTTGCTAGCCGCAAATAGAGCCACAAGATGAATGTTGTCAGCAGCACTACCAGCGTGTAATAGCGCGCCTGGGCGTAATAGAAAGCGTAAAAGGCATTGCCCAGCAGCAATACAGCAGCGAACAACCCGGCAACAGGAGACACCGTATCGCGCGCCAGGCGGTAGATCATCGCCAAGGAGAGCAAACCACAGAACAGCGATATCAGACGCGTAGCCGCGATTGAATGCCCAGTTAGCTTGCCCCAGAATTGCAGTAGTATGTAAAACAGCGCCGTTTGGTCGGGGATTTCGGAATACAAGTGGCCAAGCATGTCGCTGGTCGTATATGGATCTTCCTGAAGACCAAAGGCAAAAGCGTAGGAGTCGATGGCATCCAGACTCAGTGGATACTTTTCGATTTGCGGGATCGTCAGCGCTGCCGCCACCAGAATCATCGCGGCAACCCAAACCCAGTGACCCAGCAGGTGGTCGACCCAATGCGCCGCGCTGCGAGAACTAAGGCGCGCCATCAGCCAGCTCGTACGGTGTAGTCGCCTTTGACGATCCATTTGTAGGTCGTAAGCTCTTCCAGCGCCATCGGTCCGCGCGCATGCAGCTTTTGCGTACTGATAGCGACTTCTGCGCCCATGCCCATGGCGCTGCCGTCGGTGAAGCGCGTGCTGGCATTCCAGTACACCGCGGCCGAGTCGACTTCGTTGAGGAACTTCTCGGCGCGAGCCGGCGTTTCGGTCAAGATGCTGTCGGAATGCTGCGTGCCATGACGAGCGATATGGGCGATGGCTTCGTCGACATTGTCGACCACCTTCAGGTTGAGCGTCAGGTTGTACCACTCGGTGTCAAAGTCGCCATCCAGCGCCGGCAGCACGCGCGCATCGCCGCCGACGATATCCAGGGCGCGCGAACCGGCATGAAACTCAACGCCTTCCGCGCCCAGTTCGTCCACGACCCGCGGCAGCAGCTCGGCAGCCACCGCTTCGTGTGCCAGCAGCGTCTCCATGGAATTGCATACAGCCGGCCGCTGTGTCTTGGCATTGTTCAGCAGAGGCAGTGCTTTGTCCAAATCGGCGCAGGCATCCACAAAGATGTGACAAACGCCGATGCCGCCGGTGATGACGGGGATGCTGCTGTTTTCGCGGCAGAAGGTGTGCAGGCCATTGCCGCCGCGCGGGATGATCATGTCGATGTACTCGTACAAGCGCAGCATTTCGCTGACATAACGCCGATCGGTGCTGCTGATGTACTGGATGGCGCTGGTCGGGAAATCGTGGCGCGCCAGCACGCCTTGCAGCGCTTCGGTCAGTTTCATATTGCTGTGCAAAACATCGGAGCCGCCGCGCAGAATGACGGCATTGCTGGTCTTCAGCGCCAGCGTAGAGATATCGACCGTCACATTGGGGCGCGACTCATAAATCGTGCCCAGAACGCCCAGGGGCGTGCGCCGTTTCATCAAGCGCAAGCCATTTTCCAGGGTTGAGTCCAACAGCAATTCGCCGACCGGGTCGGGCAATTCCGCCACTTTGCGCACATCGGCGATGATGCCGGGCATGCGCTTCCGCAGGTCGATGCGGTCGCGGATCCAGATGGGGTCAATGCCATTTTCCGCCGCCAGATCGAGGTCGCGCTGGTTGGCTGCGAGGATCTCGTCCGTCCGTGTCTCCAGCGCATCGGCGATCGCCAGCAGGGCAGCATTCTTTTCTTGCGTCGATTTCTGCGCCAGCGCCGCCGCCGCCGTCCGCGCGGACTGCCCCATCGCTTGCAGATCGACGCCTTCCGCAACCATTTCCAGCATGGCCATGCCCCGTTCACAATGCTTCTTCACGAACTGAAACTCTCGCATAGAATAGGCTGCAATGCAAGTATGGATGGCTTTTACAGCAGCGCCAGGTTGTTGCGATGCAGCACGGCGTCGCCATAGCTGTAACCCAGGATGTCGACGATCGCGCTTGATTTCACCCCGCAGATTTTGTGCAGATCGCGGCTGTGATAATTGGTCAAGCCCCGCGCGATCTCTCGCCCATCTGGGGCGCGCACACAGACAGCCGCCCCGCGTTCAAAGTCGCCCTGCACAGCGCGTATCCCCACAGGCAGCAAGCTGGCGCCGCCTTGCATGAGCACAGTCACCGCGCCCTCATCCACCAGCAGGCTGCCTTGCGGGCGGTCGGTCAGCAGCCAACGTTTGCGGCTTTCGCTGCGGTCGTTGGTCGCTTCGATATGCGTGCCGATTTTTTCGCCTGCCACCAGCCGCCGTATGACATCATGTTCGCTGCCGCTGGCGATGATCGTTTTGATGCCGCTGCGACTGGCGACTTGCGCCGCTTGCAATTTGGTGACCATGCCGCCGGTGCCGCTGCTGCTGCCTGCCCCGCCAGCCAGCGCAAATAGATCGTCGGAAATCTGCGCGATATCGGAAATGAGCGCCGCTTGCGGGTCTTTGCGCGGGTCGGCTGTGAAGATGCCCGGCTGGTCGGTGAGGATGATCAGCAGATCGGCATCGACAACGCTGGCGACCAGCGCCGACAGGTTGTCGTTGTCGCCGACGCGGATTTCTTGCGTGGCGATTGTGTCATTTTCATTGACGATCGGGATGATCTTGTGCTCGATCAACGTGCCCAGCGTGTCGCGGGCATTGAGGTAGCGCTCGCGGTTGCTGAGGTCGTCCCAGGTCAGCAGGATTTGCGCTGTCGGCACCGCAAAGATATCGAAGAGGTCGGCATAAACGCGCATCAGTTGTCCCTGCCCGACCGCGCTGAGCATCTGCTTGGCTGGCACCGACTTGCCCAGGTTGGGGAAGCCCAGCCGCTCGCGCCCGGCTGCCTGCGCGCCCGAAGTCACCACGATGGCTTCGTAGCCACAGTCATGCAAATGCGCGATCTGCTGCGCCAGCTCCAGGATGCGCTGCCGATTGAGGCGCAGTGTGCCTTTGGTCAAGACGCTGCTGCCCAGCTTGATGACGATCCGTTTCACTTGACCTCCTCGCCGCGCAGCCCCAGCACATAGCCCAGACGCCGCGCCGCCCTTTGCAGCAGCCCATCGGCATCGTCCAGCGCCGACTCCAGCGACATGGGCGCATCGACGATGGGCAGCGCCGCCGCCAGACCCGCCGCGCGCAATTCCGCTTCGTCAACCGCCAGCCCGCCGCACATGGCGATCGTGGGCACGCCATATTCGCCCGCCAGCCGCGCCACGCCCAGCGGTCCCTTGCCCGAAAGTGTCTGTGAATCCAGCTTGCCTTCGCCCGTGATCACCAGCGCGCAGCCCGGCAGTTGCTCGCGGAAGCCATTGTGCGCCAGGACGAGATCGATACCGCTTTGCATTTCGCAATCGAAAAAGGCCATCAGCCCGGCCGCGAAGGCTCCCGCCGCGCCGCCACCCTTCGCCTGCCGCAGATCCACCCCGCGCTGCTCGGCTATCAACGTGAAGCAGTGGCGCAGATTCTGTTCCAGCAACTCGACTTGCCCCTCATCAGCGCCTTTCTGCGGTCCAAAGATATGCGCCGCGCCATTCTCGCCTAGGGTCGGATTATCCACATCAGAAGCGATGACGATTTGCGCATCCCGCCACCGTTTGTCCAGCCCGCTCGCATCGATTTGCGCGATATCCGCCAGCCCGCCGCCGCCGATTCCCCGCGCAAGTTCCTGTCCGTCTTTGTCCAGCAGCCGGGCGCCCAGCGCCTGCATGCAGCCCATGCCGCCATCTGTTGTCGCGCTGCCGCCCAGCCCGATGACGAAGCGCCGCGCCCCGCCTTCCAGCGCCGCCATCATCAATTCGCCTGTTCCATAACTGCTGGCACGCAGCGCATCCAGCTCGTCCGCCGCCAGCAGCTCCAGCCCGCTGGCCAGCGCCATTTCAATCACGGCAGTGCGCCCGCCATCGATCAGCCCATACTCGGCATGAATGGGACGGAGCAGGGGATCAAGCGCCGGCACGGTCACGCGCTCACCGCCAGTCGCCAGGAAGGCATCCAGTGTGCCATTGCCGCCATCGGCGATTGGCAAGCGAACAGTCTCGGCATGCAAGCCCGATTCGCGCAAGCCGCGTTCTATCGCCTGGCAAGCCTGCGCCGCCGTCAGGCTCTGCTTGAATGCGCCGGCCGCGATCAAGATTTTCACGCTCGCGCCCCTGTCATCATCAATTGGCAAAATGCCCGCCGCCCACTATCATAAGCGCAAGCGACATGACCACGGGCAAGTATACAACAGCCGCCCCCATGACTGGAATCACCAGGAAAGCGAGCGTCCCATGAATGCCGAATCTGCCTTGCAGACCATCACCTCCACGCGCATCGTCGCCGGCATGCGCGGCAACTTCCCGCCCGATGTTGCCCTGCGCGCCAGCCAAGCGCTGATGGGCGAAGGCATTCGCTGCTTCGAGATGCTGATGAATTCGCAGCAGCCAATCGCAGCCATGCAGGCGCTGAAAGCCGAATATGGAGACGAAGCCTGCGTGGGCATGGGCACGGCGCTCAGCGCAGAGGCGGCGCGGCAAGCCCTGGATGCCGGCGCGGATTTCATCGTTTCGCCCGCATTCCAGCCCGAAGTTGTGCAGGCGGCGCTGGACAGCGATGTGCTGGTTGCGCCCGGCGTCGCCACCCCGACCGAAGCGGTTGCGGCTTGGGCGATGGGACCGCCGCTGCTGAAGCTCTTCCCGATCGGCGCGCTGGGGGTCGATTACTTCGCGGCGATATTTGGGCCGCTGGGACATATGCGCTTCATGTGCAATGGCGCGATGAACGACCAAAATGCGCGGGAATTGATCCAGGCAGGGGCGGTGGCCGTGGGCATGGGCGGCTGGCTGGTGGGCGATGGCAGCTGGGGAAAGTCGCGCTTGAGGAGCCGCGCGCGCATCCTGGTGAATGCGGTGGAGAGTGTGGGGAACTGAGCCTTGACGCGGGCTGTGTGCTGTGTCCGGGTAGAATGAGCGCAAAGGCATGGGGACTTCCGAGCTTGCAAAGGAGAACGCGATGAGCGCGCAAAAGCCTGCCGGCGAATCGCAGTTGGCAGACCTTGTTACCATTTATGAATTGCCTTATGCGATAGTGAAGGAAGCGGTCTTCCATCTGTATTTGTGGGGCTTGCAAACGGACAACGACGATGCCATCGACTTATACAAGCGATTTTTAGATGAATTCAGGGAATGGGACGATAAGTTTGTAAGGGCTGAATACAAGAAGCAAGACCATGAGACCGAATCGTAAGTTGCAGTCTTGACGAAAATATGTTCTAATATCTCTTAGCGGAAAGTTCTCAGTTAGGGTATACTCTCGTCATGGCGTTGCATGCACCTTCAGTTCTAAGTCAAACCGATGCGCTTGAGGGGCAGCGACGGTTGCCGCTGTTTCGAGAAGCCGCTTTCGACTTTGACGATGTGCCGATTTCACCGGAATGGGCATTTGCGCACGCCAAGCGAGCGGATACAACTTACATAACCCACGGCTATCATCGTTACCCTGCCAAGTTTATTCCGCAGTTGGCGCGGCGATTGATTGACGAACACTCTGTGCCGGGCGACCTAGTGCTTGATCCCTTTTGCGGCTGTGGCACGACGCTTGTAGAGGCAATGGTGACTGACAGACGATCCTTCGGTGTCGATATAAATCCCATAGCTGTGCAAATCAGCAAAGCGAAGATCCAGCACATCGACCCTGACGAGCTTGACAAAGTGCAAAGCGACTTAGAATGTCGATTTAATTCGATTACCGCCGAGCCGCCCGACAACGCAAGAATCGCGTACTGGTTCAAAGAAGAACAAATGCGCGACCTGGCGAAGCTGCTAGTGGCGATTGAAGAATTCCCACGAGTTGAATTGCGCCTTTTCTTCTTGTGTGCATTTTCCAACATTCTCAAGAACTGTTCAATCTGGCATCAGAAGAGCAACAAGCCGACTCGCGATTTCAAAAAGCAGCCTGCTGATGTTATGAAGGCATTTGCGCGGCAGGTGAGAATGATGAAGCGGGGCAACACGGCTTTTCGTGAGATAATGCATGGACGAAATCTCAAAGCTATTGCTTGGTGCGGTGATTCGCGCAAGCTGCCGCTTGCCAACGAGTCTGTTGATCTGATGATAACTTCGCCACCTTATGTAACTTCATACGAATATGCCGACCTTCACCAACTGTCGATGCTTTGGTTTGAGAACTTGCAGGATTTGAAAGCCTTCCGCAAAGAGTTCATTGGCTCGACGCTGAATGAAGTGAGATCGGTCAATAGCAAGCGGCCTTACGAACCGCGCAACACTCTCGCTGGTGATATCGTATCGCTGCTTGAAGAAAGACACGCAAGAACAGCATCTAGTGTAAACAGCTACTTCCATGCGATGTATCAGATATGGTTTGAACTAGAGCGTGTGCTAAAGCCTGGCGCGAAAGCCTGCATCGTGATTGGCAATACCAGCCTCAAGGGCGTCGAGATTCGTAATGCAGAGGTATTTGCAGAACAACTTGACGACTTGGGCTTTCGTATCTGTGATGTAATCAAGCGCGAAATACCGTCCAAGAATCTGCCGTCTACACGCGATAAACGGACAGGCAGGTTTGCAAAGGTCGTGAATGCAGACAGCTGGGCTTATCCGACTGAACTAATACTGGTGGCAGAGAAATGGTCTTAAAGGCAAAGGACTTTGTACCTCTCCTCAAGGAATTGGGTGGAACAGAATTCACCGATATTCCAAAGCTGCTTTCGGTTGCGCGCGACCGTCATGACTATAAGTTTCCTCACGAAACAAAGGATTTTGAACAGTCATGGAGGTCAGTTAAAGGCAAAGGTCTGGAACGAGTTGTTGGGTATGTATTGGAGCGCGAAATTGCCGGATTGGATCTTGAGCTTCTTCCACTAAGCGCGCTTGACGAGTACATTGAGATAGATTTTGCGGAATATGGCCGTCATCTGCCCGACGTTGACTTGGCCATTTACCAGCCAAGCAAAGATAGGATTCTTGCCATACTCTCAATCAAGTCGTCTCTCAGAGAGCGTGCAACTCAGACTGCCTTTTGGCGACTTAAAATGCATGGCTTTGCGAAGACTCGTGATGTACAGGTCTATCTGGTTACGCCCAATAGTGATGACATTCTACGTAGTGACAAACCATCAAAGAAACAGCGTGCAGTATTGGAAAATGACATAGACGGAACATATATTGTCAACTCACCAGGAGTTTCTATTGAAGAGTACTTGTACCCCGAAACTCAATCACGCTTAAAGCTCATTGGGGAGCTTGTACCCGATCTTCAAAATCTAGCTCTCAGATAGGGAGTTGCAAGCGGGCCGCGATTCTATGGATTCGACCTACGCTTCTGCCTCTTCCCTCCCTCCCCGCCGCTACCCGCGCGCCACATGCTGGCTCATCGCGATGGCCACGCTGCTCATCGCTGGCGGACTCATCGGGCTCGCCCTCTTCCTGCCACCGATCAGCCTGCCCGAGCGACTGCTGGCTTTGTCCTATACGCCACTAAGCACTGACGCGCCCGCAATCGCGCTGGACGAGCGACTCACAGTTGCCTTGCCCGCCGACCACGCTACAAGCGACTTCGCCATCAAGCTCGAAAGCAGCCAGCCCGACCGACTCGCCAGCGCCTTGCAGCAGTTGCCCGCCCATTTGAACGCTATTGAAGCCCCGCAGTTGCTGGATACGCGCGGCACTGCCCCCGCCGCCTTGCACATCGACCTGTCGCTGCCCGCCGATGCGCCGCCGCATGTGGCGCTCTATGGCTGGGATGGCGAAACCTGGCGCTTCATCCCGTCCCAGCCCTCCGAGCGCGGCTTGCAGGGCAGGGCAGACTTCCTGCCGCTGGCGCTGGGGGGCTTTGCGCAGGTGGAATCCGCGCCCCTCGTGTTGATTTCGCAGGAGGTTCGTCAAGACCTCGACCCCGCAATCGCCGCTATTGCCGACATACTCAGCCCGGCTGGATTGCGCCCGACCGCGGACGGCGGCTTGATTGGCAGCCTTGCGCCAGGTGGCAGCGCGAATGCCGACTACCTCTTCATGCCGCTCATCCGCAACTTTGTCGATCCCGCGGCCATCGACAGCGCGACAGTCGCCGCCCTGCTTGCCGACCCGACTCTGCGCGCGGCGCATATACGCCATTTGAGCGATGTCGCCAGTTTCAACGAATTTGCAGGTCTCTTCATCGACTATCGCGGCTTGCTTGTCGAGTTGCGCGCGGCCTTTGCGGGCTTTGTTCTCGCCCTGGCTGATGAATTCTCGGCGCAGGGACTGCGGCTGGGCCTGGTGATTCCCGCGAGCGGCGATCCAGACGCTGCTTATGACTGGGCTGCTGTCGGCGCGGCAGCCGATTATGTGCAGCTGCGTCCGCTGGATGAACCGCGCGCCTACGCCGAACTCGATTCTCTGTTGAGCCAGTTGACCGCGTCTATCCCGCGCCACAAGCTTTTGCTGGGCATCAGCGTTCGTCCCGCGCGCGAAGTGGCTGGCAAGCTGCGACCTGTCGGCTGGCATGACGCATTTGCCGGCTTGGGCGATCTCGTCCTGGAGTCGGCTGACACGCGCCGGGATGGCTCGCTTGCGCCGGGCGCTGTCTTCCATGCCGCGCTGGATGGCTACCGGGCGCGCTTCAACTATGACACACAGAGCGGCGTCACCGCGCTGGACTATGTGGATGACACAGCTGCGATAAGCTCGCGCATCTGGCTGACCGACGCCGCCACGTTGCGGCATCATTTCGCGCGCATAGAAACGCGAGCGATCGGCGGCATCGCTTTTGACGACCTGCATGCTGTGCCCAACGGCAAGAGCTTGCTGCGTTCCATCCGCGACTATGTCGCCGGGCGGACGAGTGTCGTTGCGCCCAGCCAGTTTTCGGCGCGTTGGACGATCGCAGGCGAAGACGGCCTTGTGGACGAAGTCGTATCGCGTCCCGATGCCGATCTGGTCGCCACGCTGGATGCGCCCGATGGCCACTACGCAATCAACTGGTCGCTGGTCGATGAGCTCGGCAATGCCAGCGCGCGTGGTGGCGCTGTGATTCCGCTCTTCCGCGCGACTGCCACGCCAAGTCCAAGTCCGACGCCGATCCCCACGCCGGCGCCGATCGTCTCCGCGCCTATCGTGACCACCAATCCCGCGCCCATCGTGTCTGCGCCGGCGCCAGTCGGCAACATCCATGTCGAGCTGGGCGGGCAAGTTACATCGGTGAGCAGTTCACGCGCCATCAACGCCATGCGCCAGGCGGGCATGACCTGGATGAAGATTCAAGTGAAATACAGCCGCGGCAGTCCGCCCGATATGCACAGCAAAATTCAGGAAGTGCATGGTAACGGCTTCAAGATCCTCATCAGCGCAGTCGGCTATCCCGATGAGTTGAGTCAGGGAGGCGCTGGCTATGTGAGCGACTTCGCCCATTGGCTGGGGCGCGTGGCATCTTGGGGCGCGGATGCAATCGAAGTGTGGAACGAGCCTAACCTCGACCGCGAATGGCCCCAAGGGCAGATCAGCGGCACTGCCTATGCGAACATGCTGCGTTCGGCTTATCAGCAGATCAAAAACGCCAACCCCAATGTGCTGGTGATCAGCGCGGCGCCCGCCCCCACCGGCGCGGCTATTCCAGGGCGAGTCGTGCCCGACAATACCTGGCTGCGCGAGGTGGTGGCGGCTGGCGGCGTCGAGTATATGGATTGCGTTGGCGTCCATTATAACGAAGGTATCGTGCCGCCCAGCCAAGAGACCGGCGACCCACGCGGCGACAACTATTATACGCGCTACTTTTACAGCGGCATGCTGGTCGGCTACCTCAGCATTATTCCCGACCGACCGCTCTGTTTTACCGAGATGGGTTATGTTACATCACAGGGATATGGCTCTTTGCCTTCGGGATTCGCCTGGGGCGCAAAGACGACCGTCCAGCAGCAAGCCGACTGGCTGGCGCAAGCAGCCATCATCGCCTCCAACAGCGGCGCGGTGCGTTTGTTCATCGTCTGGAATATCGACTTTACGCGCTACGACAGCGATCCCCAGGGCGGCTATGCCATAATCCGTCCAGACGGATCGTGCCCGGCCTGTCATACGCTGGCGGCGGCGCGCTGACCCGGCACAGGAGCGGTCATGGTAAGCAATCCCGTGCACAAGCAGATTCGCAGCTTTGTCTTGATTTGGCTGACTGTCACCATCATCATGGTTCTGGCGACATTCCTCGCCATCTATTTCACATACAATCCGTCTGAACTGCGCCTGGAAGCCGCCAAACCGCTGCCATTGAGCTCGCCGTCGCCGCAGGATGAGTCGGTTCTGCCAGTTCTCGTCTTGCCCAGCCCCTCGCCCCAGCCCACATTCACGCCCACGGCTTTTGTGCCCAGCCCGACACCGCCCTACCTGGAAGCCGCAGCCACGGCAGTTCCCTCTCCGACCGCAACACCCACCATCACGCCTCAGCCGACTTTGCTGCCGGTCGACGACCAGGCGCTCCAGGTCGGCATTCATGTCCAGCAAGCGCCCGATATCACAGATGAAAGCCAGGAAAATTTCTACAGTCCCGTTGCCACCGATCTGCGCTTGCCCTGGGTCAAGCATCTGGCGGATTGGAGTCGAATGGAAGCTGCGCCCGCTGAATACGACTGGAGAGAGCTGGACAGCGTCACCAGCAGCGCCGCCCGCTATGGCTTGAAGCTGCTGCTGACTATCGTTGCTGCGCCGGATTGGGCGCGTGAAGAAGGCGCAGACCTCAGCCGCAACGGTCCGCCTGCCGACCCACAGACCTATGCCAAATTCGCCGCCGAGATCGTCACTCGCTATCCGGGCAAGGTGCACGCTATCGAAGTGTGGCACCAGCAGAATCTCGACCGCGGCTGGACATCCCCGCAGGGCTTGAGCGCGGACAACTACCTGGCGCTGCTGCAGCTGACGTACCAGACGATCAAAGTCATCGATCCCGGCATCATTATCATCAGCGGCGCGCTGACACCCACGGGCGTCAACGATGGCATCGCTGCTTTCGATGACATCTCATATATGCGCCAGCTGATTGAAGGTGGTTTGTTGCAATGGGCGGATTGTGTCGGCGCGCATCACAATGGCTACAATGTCAGCCCCGACTACCGCTACAACGAAATTCCCGACGACAGTAATGCGAATTTTCGCGGTCCATTTAATCGTGAATCAGAACACCCCAGTTTCAGCTTCCGCAGCACACTGGAGGGTTATGCCAATCGCATCCGCGCCGAAGGAACAGAGACAAAAATCTGCGTAACCGCGTTTGGCTGGGCGTCTGCCGAAGATCTGGGTGGCGCGCCGCAAGGCTTTGAATTCGCGCTGGACAACACCTTGGCCGAGCAGGCGGACTGGACGTCCAAAGCCTTGAGCGCCATGGACGAATGGGGCTGGGTGTGGCTGGCACTCGTATGGAACTACGACTACGGTCCCTTCGCCGACTATGCCATCACCAACGACAATGTGCTCTACTCGTTGATCGGCCCAGGCGAGACCCTGCGCCCCGCTTATCACAGCCTCCGCGAATGGCAGCGCGATTATCTGGCGCGCACGAACAACTAGCATGCGCTGGCGACTTGGGTTGCTTTGCCTGCTGCTGGCTGTTGCTGCGCTGGCTGGACTGGCTGTCTGGCGCAATCAGGAAGCGCAGCGCGATCCATTCCGTGCCAGCGCGATCACAGACGCGCCTTTCGCATCGCTGACCTATGGCGTGCAGGCATTCTTGTGGTGGGATGAAAACCAGGCCAACAAGAGCCTCGACCTGGTGCGACTGATGTCTTTCAGCCATATCAAGCAGGTCTTCGCCTGGCGCGATCTGGAGCCCAAGCCTGGTGAATGGCACTGGTCAGAAGCCGACCGCATCCTGGACGAAGCCGAAGTCCGCGGGTTGCGACTGGTCGCTCGGTTGGGACAAGTCCCCGCCTGGGCAAGGGCTGAATCTCATGACCCGGCGACGGATGGTCCGCCGCTAGATCTGGCGTTATGGGCGCATTACTGCGAAATGGTGGCGCAGCGCTATCAAGGCAGAATCGCCGCTTTCCAGATTTGGAACGAGCCCAACCTCAGCCGCGAATGGGGTGGCGATATGCCCGACCCCGCCGCGTTTGTCGAGCTGCTAGCTGTATGCAGCAGCGCTATCCGTCGCGCCGATCCGCAGGCCATCCTGATTTCCGCTGGCTTGGCGCCCACCGGCACGAACGATGCTTCCGCCACACCCGACGACATCTATTTCGACCACATGTACCGCAACGGCTTCCAACAGCACATCGATGTCGTCGGCGTGCACGCGCCCGGTTTCGCCGCGCCAGAGATCGGGCCAGACGATCCGCAAGCGCTGCACCGCTGGTTCACCTTCCGCCGCGTGGAAGACCTGCGCAAGATCATGCTGCGCCACGACGATGCCGCCCGCCAAATGGCAATCCTGGAATTTGGCTATACCACCGACACCGCCAATGCCGATTATGCCTGGTTCAGCGTGTCGGAAGACGAGCAAGCCGAGTTGATCCTGCGCGCCTACGACTATGTCATCGCCAACTGGCGGCCCTGGGTCGGTCTGATGATTTTGATCTACTTGCCCGATCCCGCCTGGCAGCCCGTCAATGAAGAATACTGGTGGTCTGTCATGGAGCCGGATACGGGCGATCCGCGCCGCGCCTATATCGATGTGGCGAATATGCGCAAAGTCTGTGGCGAGTTTGTCATTCCAGCGCGCGAGCCAGATAGTCCTGCTGCCTTGGGCTTGGCAACAGCGCCTATCTGTCCCTGAGCGCAAGCGATTTTTCGCCGCAATCTGTTGTATACTGCGCAGTATTATGACTGACGATGCCAGTTTCTTCGCCAAAGCCGGATACAACCTGTCGCTGACGAGCCGGCAGAGCTTTGTGCTTGCGCTGGCTTTGATGCTGCTGGCGGCGTTTTTGCGCTTTACCTACCTGGTCGGCCTGCCGAATGGCTTCAGCGAAAACGAGATCATCAACATCCGCTTGGTTGACAATGTGCGCCAGGGCGATATTTATGTTTTCTTCCCGGGCGAGGATGGGGGGCGCGAGGGTGGATATCATGTCATTGCTGCCTTTGCCACAGCCCTGGTGGGCGATGGTCCGATCGGCTTTCGCATCCTCTCTTCGTGGCTGAGCTTGCTTTCGGTCGCCATCATTTTCACGCTGGGCAACCACCTGTTCAATCCACTTGTGGGCCTCATGGCGGCAACGTTGGTGACCGTCAATATGAGCAGCATTTTGCTGGCGCGCACGGTGTCCAGCGATGTCATGGTGGCATTTCTGGTATCGGCAGCCATGTTGACATTGGCACGCTCGCTGCCCGTGTATCGCCGCACCCGCGTTGTTACTTCCAATGTGGTGTCTTTCACCGCGCTGGGAACTGTGCTGGGACTTGGTTTGTACCTGCACCCCTCGAGTCTGTTTATCGCGGCTGGCGCGCTGGCTTATATCGCCCATCTGGTCTTCATCCGCAATCAGATGTTTCGCCAGCGCCGCAGTTATACTGGCTTCGCTATGCTGCTGCTGCTGATAATCAGCATGCCGTACCTGATTTCAACCATCAACCTGCCGCAATTTTCTGCTTTGCAGCGCATCCTGACTTCCTATGGCAAGGACTTGCCAGGCGCGATCATAGCTGGTTTGCAGGGCATTGTGTTGGTCGGCGACCTCGACCCATTGCATAACCTGCCCGGACGTCCGCTGGTAGACATCATCAGTGCCGCTGCCATCGTTCGCGGTTTCGTGGCTTGCGTGCTGCGCCGTCACCGGCCTCGCTTCATGCTGCTGCTGATCATGTTTTTGCTGGCGCTGCCGGCTGCGCTGGTCGTGCCAGAGAGCCCAAACTTCGCTCGTATGGCGGTCATCCTGCCGCAACTGGCGCTGTTTTTTGGCATGGGTATTTATGCCTTTCTGCGATTGCCGATCTTTTCCGACCGCTTCTTCCGTCGTATGGCGCTGGCCGGCACAGTGGCTCTGCTGGCGCTGAACCTGATCTGGACCTGGCAAGACTTGGTCGCCGATTGGCGCGAAAACGAGCAAGTCATGCAACTGGTGAATGGCGAACTGGGGCAGATCGCCCATTACCTTGACCATGTTGGAGATGAAGTACCGGTCGTATTTTGCAACCCGGACTGGGATTACGCGCAGCCTTCGCCAAAGCTGAATGACGCCGAAAAAGTGCTGCTCATGATGAATCGCGATTCGCTGCGCTATCACGAAGCCAATTGTGCCAATACACTGTTGTTGACAAATGGCGGTGAACTGCAGCGTCTTGTTTTCTTTGATACCGAAGCGCGCACAGCTGCTAGTCCACATTTGCAGGCATGGCTCGAGCTGGGCGAAAGCGTCGTCGCCGATCTGCCGCGAAATTCAGTCATAGAGCTGGAAACTGTCGAGAAGCTGGCTGGTAAAGCGGGCGTGCTAACCACCACCGCGCCGGTGTCCTATGCGCGCGAAGTGGCTGTGCCCGAGCCGATCTCGCCAGCCATACGCTTTGGCGGAAACCTGACCCTGCTGGGTTATGAACCCGATGTGTCGCGCAGCTTTTTGCCAGGCGAGACCGTCGACATCATCACGTATTGGCGCGTCGATGGCGAGTTGCCGCCCGATGTAACCCTGTTCACGCAAATCCTCGCCGACCCGGTGACGCCGATAGTAACGCGACACTACATCGGCGTAAACCCGACTCGCATGCGCGAGCGCGATATCTTCATCCAGGTTATCCAGCTGCAGTTGCCGGCTTTCGCGCTGCCAGGGGAATATGCCATCTCCATTGGCTTGTATCGAGAGCGCTTCGACCAGCGGCTGCCCGTGCTGAAAGACGGCCAAGCGCATGGCGACCGACTATTTCTGTATACCATTGATGTCGTCCCCGCAGAAGAAACCGAAACGAGCGACGCCTAGTGTTTGAGCTGGTCTTTCTCGGCACATCCGCCTCAGCTCCGTCAATCTATCGCGGCCTGCCGGCTGTGGCGGTTCTGGCTGGCGAACAGCGCTTCCTGGTCGATTGCGGCGAAGGCACGCAGCGCCAAATTCTGCGCAGTGGCATCGGCTTCAAGCGGCTCAACCGAATCTTTTTGACGCACGCGCATCTTGATCATATTCTCGGCTTGGGCGGCTTGCTTTCGACCTTTTGCCGCTGGGAAGCCATGGACGAGATTCATATCTGGGGCGGGCTGCCAGCCATCCAACGAGTGCAGGCGCTCGTCTACCAGGTCATCTTCCGCCGCGAAGCCCCGCCCGTGCCCATCTATTTCAATCGTGTTCTGCCCGGCAAGTTCTTGTTTCGCGGCCGCAAGTTCAGCGTGCGAGCCTTTCCGGTCAGCCACCGCGGACGCGAATGCTATGGTTATATTTTCGAGGAAGATTCGCGCCGCCCCTTCCTGGCCGACAAAGCCGCCGCGCTGGGCGTGCCGCATGGTCCCGAGCGCACGCAACTGGTGGCCGGACAGCCGATCGTGCTGGACAACGGGCGCGTGGTCGACCCCGACGAGGTGCTGGGCGATCTCATCCGCGGGGCGAAAGTGGTCATCACCGGCGATCTTGGACGCACGGACAATATTTCCGCCGCTGTTCGCGATGCCGATGCCTTGGTGATAGAAGCTACATACCTCGATGCCGACCGCGAAATCGCCAGCCAGGTCGGACATATCACCGCGAGGCAGGCTGCTGAACTGGCACAAGCCTGCAATGTCAAGCAACTGTTCCTGACGCATATTTCACGGCGCTACCGTGAATATGAAGTAGTCCGTGAGGCGCGGCGCTATTTTCCGCAGTCCTATGTCGTGCGCGATCTGGACCAATTTGCCATATTCCGCGACCGACTCCCGCAAAAGCTGGGATCACAGCGCAAACCGGTCGAAGAGCTGCCGCCAGGCTTGGATTGAGCGCAAAGGCCTAGCTCAACATCCCTTCGGCGTAGACTTTGCCGGCTTCAATCACAACGGGCGCGCCGATATCCACAGTGCCAATGAGATCGTAAGTGGTTGCGCCAGAAATGCGCACAGGCACAATCTCGCCCGCGGGCAGCTCGCCTTCCACCAGCACATAGCCATCGATCTCGGGCGCATCGCGGTAGCTGCGACCCAGGCTGATGATGCCGCCTGCCTCTTCGCCATGCTCGTCTTCGCCCTGGCCATGCCCTTCGACCAGGATGTCCAGGGTCTTCCCCACCAGCGCTTGATTTTTCTGCAAGCTGATCGTGCTTTGCAGCGCCATCAGCTGTTCATAACGATCTTGCTTGACATCGTCATCGACCTGGTTGGGCAGGCTCGCGCTGGGCGTGCCCGGTTCGTAGCTGTAGGTGAATGCGCCGACGCGGTCGAATTGCAAATCGCGCACCATGTTCAGCAGCGCCTCGAATTCCTGCTCGGTTTCGCCGGGATAACCGACGATGAAGGTTGTGCGCAATGCCAACTGGGGCATCAACTCGCGCAGCCTGCCGACCGTCTCGTAGACCCATTCGACTTTGGCGGGACGGCGCATGCGTTTCAATACTTCGCGATGGCCATGCTGCAGCGGGATATCCAGGTAGGGCAGCACCTGCTCGTGTCTTGCCATAGTTTGCATCAGCCGCGGCGTCACATAACCCGGATAGGCGTACATGATGCGCAGCCAGGGGATGCCCGGCGCAGACTCCACTATGGCATCCAGCAAACGCGCCAAGCCATCTTTCATGCCCAGGTCATAGCCATAATCGGTGCTGTCTTGCGCGATCAGCATGACTTCGCGCAGGCCCATATTTTGCAGGCGCACCGCCTCGGCCACGATGGACTCCAGCGGGCGGCTCACGGCAGTGCCCTTGATGGCGGGGATGGCACAGAATGCGCAGGGACGGCGGCAGCCATCAGCGATCTTCAGGTAGGCGCTGGCGCCTTGCACGCTGGCACGCAGCACGCCACGTTCATCCAGCCCCACGACCTGCGCATCATCCGGCAGGTGATAGAGCGGCTGGGGATGTCTGCGCGCGCGCAGTCGCATGATCAAATCGAAGATGTCCATCCACCTGCGCGTGCCGATGACGCCATCCAGCCCGGGCACTTCTTGGGCCAGCGCCTGGCCATAGCGTTGCGACAAACAGCCCGCCGCGATCACCAACTGATCGGGGCGCTTGGCTTCGGCAAGTTCGCGCAGGGCGTCGATAGATTCTTGTTTGGCGCTGTTGATGAATCCGCAAGTATTGACGATCAGCACTGCGGCATCGTCGGGGTTCGCGCAGCCATTCATGCCCTGTCGATGCAGCAGTTGCGCCATGCTCTCGCTGTCGACGCTGTTCTTGGAACAGCCCAGGCTGAGCAGGAAATAGTTGTCTTTGTTCGGGCTTTTTGTCATCAGCATCCCTTGTCTATCGATCGTTTGGTCAACTCTTCATTGGTGTTCGTCGTTGTTGGCAGCTGGCGCATCGGTTTATGTTCCCGGCTTGGTGGGCGGCAAGCCCACTTGTGTTATGTGCGGCGGTAGGATAGCAGTCGGCGGCGAAGTTTGTGTGATGGTTGGCGTCGCGCTGGGCGGTGACGTGCTGCTGGGTGAAACGATGGTCGCGGTCGGCGGATCGACTAGGCGTGGCACAGCTGTTTGGGTTGGCTGCGGGCTGGCTTTGGGACGAATGGCTGCGGCGGGCGCCGATTCTGTTGCACCAGTCGGCTCAGCCACGATCTGCGCTTTGGTCGCTGCTGGCGGGTTGATTGGCATGGCTGAAGGCTCGACGCCAGGTCCCAACGTTACCGCTACATCCTGGCTCGTAAAACGAATATCTACCCGCTGTCCGCGCAGGCCAATTGGCGGCTGCTGTTCGCCATTCCAGATTACATCCAGCGCCAGGGCATTGCCCGCCGTCAGGTTGATTTCGTCGAGCGCGCTGTATTCCAGCAGGGTCCCCGCAGCCGTCAGCCCATTGTGTTGTTCTGCGCCATCGACGCTGATTTGCAACCAGCTGCGCTGCCCAAGCAACAAGCTGACCAAGATGCCACTGCCTGAATACTGCGCGCGGTTTGATGACGTCGGGCTGGGCGAAAAGGCGGTCGGTGTGGGCAGGGGTGTGGCAGTCGCGGGTGGAGGGGTGGGGGAAGCCACCACGACTGGCGCGCCGCCCTCAAAATCGACTATCTGCAGCGTAACAAAGACGATGACGGCCAGCGCCGCCACTGACAGCAAGATGATCAGCAGCGACTGCACAACGCGCCGACAGCCTGCCGAGCGCTGGTCAGCCAGTTGAATCTCTTGCAGGGGCTGTGTGCCAGGGCGCGCTTGTTTCTCTGGCGCAGCTCTTCGCTGCAAACGCCGCTTCTTTCCCTTCTGCTGGGCGATGCGCATCTGGTCGTACAGGTTCAACATTTCCTCTTCGTCAAGCGCCAGGTAGCGAGCATAAATGCGCAGCATGCCGCGGACTTGCACCTCGGGCACGCCAGCCAGTTCAAACTCGCCTTTTTCAAAGTCTTCAAGGACCGCTCGCCGTATGCGCAGCTGTATAACTGCGTGGGCGATCTCTAACTCTTTGGCTTCGCGGGCTTCGCGCAGCATCAAGCCGAGTGAAAAGCTATCCATCAGCGGCACGCTCCCATCAGACAGCCCCGTCTGCTCGACGCAGGCGGCGACAATTTGGGCTGGCTGTGTGAAAGCCCGCGGCGGAATGCGCGGTCATCTGGGGGACTGTCGACTATCCAGCGACCGCTTCAACGACCAGTTCTTCTGCGTTTGGCATCGGCGCTTCGTCGGCGGCTTCGCTTGGCTCTTCTGGCGGGTCGGGATAACGGAATCCATCGATCATGATCTCTTCCGCGGTGACCTTGAAGCCCCGTTCGCGCGCTGTCATAAACTCTGGCAGTTCGTCCTCGGGCACGATAGAGATAATCAGCGTGGGCGAAAGTTCGTTGCCCAGCCGTACGGGCACTTCGTGCGTGCCGACTTCGCGCAGGGCTTGCTGGCTGATGCGCCGCCGGTTGATGTCCACGCTGGTAACGCGGTCCAACTCGTCGGCGATCTCTTGCGTGGTAACCGAGCCGAAGAGTTTGCCCGTGGATGCCGCGCGCCGCCCAAAAATCAGCTCTACGCCATCAATCTGACGCGCCAGGTCGTTGAGCATATCGTTGTACTGCGCTCGCCGCGCCTCGACATTTTTGCGTACGGCTTCTGTCCGGCGCATGGCAGAGGGCGTGGCCTGGATCGCCATCTTGCGCGGGATCAGATAATTGCGCGCGAAACCATCGGCAACTTTCACCACCTCGCCCGCGACCCCGTGCTTGTATAGGTCTTGCAGCAAAATCACTTGCATATCTCGATCCTCGTCCCTTGCAACTGCCAACAGCGGCGCATTTTGTTCTGACTAAAGGCGTATATTATAGGGAATGTGGCTGTAATGCCAAGTGGCAATCCTGCGCCGCGACTCCACCGACCCTTTGCGAAAGGCGCGCATGAGCAAAGCGCTAGACAACCGCCAAATCGCGCACAAGGCATTGATCGTGCTGGTGGGCTTCTTTACCAGTGGCGCGCTTGGTTTGCTGCGCATCGGCGTGGTCGGCTCGCAATTCGGCACTGGCGCCGCGCTGGATGTCTTCTCTGCAGCCCAGCAGCTGCCCGAGACGGTCTTTGTGCTGGTGGCAGGCGGGGCGCTGGGCTCGTCGTTCATCCCTGTATATGCGCGCATCCGCGAAGCCGACGAGGCATCTGCCTGGCGACTGGCCAGCGCCGTTTTGACATTGTCAGCCAGCGCCGCAGCGATATTCAGCATTCTGGTGGCTCTGTTCGCGCCGCAGTTGGTCAGCCTGGTGCTGTGGGCAGAGCGCCCCGCAGACCAGCAGCAATTGATGGTCGACATGATCCGCCTGATGATGCTGACGCCGGCGATATTCAGCGTCAGCGGCTTGGTCATGGCGATTTTGCAGGCGCATCACGCTTTTTGGCTGCCCGCTCTGGCCATCAGTATGAACAACATCGGCATCATCCTCGGCGCGCTGGTGATTGCGCCCAACCTGCCCGCACACCCCGATGTGGGTCAAGTCGGCGAACTGAATGTGATGGGCTTGGCTATCGGCGCCGTGCTCAGCGCTGCGCTGCATCTGCTGGTTCAGCTGCCTGGCTTGTTGACGATTCGCTCGCGGCTGCGCTTGTCCTTTGCGGCGCGCCTGCCGGGTGTGGCGGATGTGCTGCGCCTGATGGGACCGCGCGTGCTGGGGCTGGCGGTGGTGCAGATCAACTTTTATGTCAATATCGTGCTGTCAAACAGCATGGTCGAGGGCAGCTTTGTGGCGCTGCGCTATGCTTTTATGCTGTGTTTCTTTGTGCTGGGCATGATCGGGCAGAGCCAGGCATCGGCGGTCTTCCCATCGCTGGCGGCGCTGCGGGCGGCTGGCGACTACGCTGGATTCAAAGACCGTCTTTCGCAAGCTATGCGTAATGTGCTCTTCTTGTCCTTCCCGGCGGCGGCGCTGTTGATCGTGCTGGGCGAACCACTGGTAAGCGTCTTGCAGCGTGGCGAATGGACGGCGGAAAGCACGCAGGCGGTTGCTTGGGCCTTGAGCTTTTACGCGCTGGGATTGGCTGGATTCGCGCTGTTGGAAGTGCTTTCGCGGGCTTTTTACGCGCTGGAAGATACCTGGACACCGGTGCTGGCGGGTCTTGCAGCCATGCTCAGCAATATCGCGCTCAGCCTGGTCTTCGTCCAGCTGATTGGCGATCCAGAGAAATTGGCGGGTGGAGCGTTTGCGGGTTTGGCGCTGGCGAATGCGCTGACTACCTTGGTCGAGGCGCTGGCGTTGTGGTGGTTGATGCGGCGGCGGCTGGCGGAAGAAGGCAGCAACCCCGACATACACGACCGAGCAATCATTTGCAGCGCAGCGGGCAGTCTGCTGCTTTCGCTGGCAATGGCTCTCACAGTACTCGTGCTGACGCATGCGCTGTCGCTGGACGGCATCCTCATGGCGCTGGTTGGCTGCGGTCTGGGGGCGCTGGTCTTCTTGGGCATCGGCGCTTGGCTGGATGTCAGCGAGACGCGCGCTCTGTTGCGTTCTGTCATCGGCTATCTGAGTCGACGCCGCAAAGAATGATGAGCAATTGGAGAAGGGACTCTGCAAATGAATGAGTTGCTGGCGGGCAAAGTCGCCGTCATCACCGGCGCGAGTCGGGGTATCGGGCGCGGGCTGGCGATCGGATTCGCGGCACAGGGCGCTCGTGTCGTCTGCGCAGCCCGCAGTCAAGATCAGCTAGAAGATACCGTAATGCAGATCCAGGCTGCTGGCGGAGAAGCAGTTGCCGTTCGCTGTGATGTAACCGAGGCCGCGGATCTGCAAAGCCTCTATGACCAGACCCGCGCTCACTATGGACCTGTCGATATCGTGATCGCCAATGCAGGCGGCAATTTCACCCGCGATTCGGTCGAATACAGCGATATCGGCGACTGGGAAACTACCTTGCGCGTCAATCTGCTGGGCGTGTATTACACCTGCAAATATGCCATCGTCGACCTCAAGCGCCAGGGCGGTCATATCATCGTGATTGGCTCGGGCATGGGGCATCGCGTAGGCGGTTCTGGCAGCGCCTACAGCGTGTCCAAAGCCGGCGCCTGGATGCTGGTGCGCTCGCTGGCTGCCGAATTGCGCCCCCACGGCATCTGCGTCAACGAATTGATACCGGGCTTGGTCAATACCGATATCTTGTCCGCGGACGAAGTACCAGACGAATCGCCGCTGACCCTCGAGTGGTTCAAACAACCAGCCGATGTACTGCCGCTGGCGCTTTTTCTGGCGACACAGCCGCGCACAGGTCCCACTGGACAAAGCTTCAGCCTGATGCGCCGCGACTCGCAGTAGGCATCGGTTAGCTGCTGAGCCGGCAGAACAGCGCCTTCAGATAAGCGGCCTCGGGGAAGCCGACGGGATGATCCAGCCCGTGAGTGGAGCTGTCGAAGACGTCCAAGTCGTGCCCGGCCACCGTTGCCGCGCGCGTAACCAGTTGCTGGAACCGGTCGGGACCGATGCGGCTGGAGCAGGATGACATCACCAGGATGCCGTCTTCCGCAAGCACTTGCAGCGCCAGCTCGACCAGCCGCCGATAAGCCAGCACGGCATTGCCCAAATTGGCGCGACGATTGGCGAAGGCTGGCGGATCGACCACGACCAGCCCAAACTTGCGCCGCGCTTCAATCAAGCCCCGCAGACCAGCAAAAGCATCCCCCTGCAGCACATCAACTCGCGTTCGTTCAAAGCCGTTCAGCGTCACATTTCGCTGCAGGTCGTCCAGCGCCGGTTGGCTGGCATCCACAGCCGTGACCGAGCGCGCGCCGCCAGCCAGCGCATAAACCGAGAATCCGCCCGTGTACGAAAAGACATCCAGGACGCGCCGCCCCTCTGCCAGTTCCCGCACGCGCTGACGATTTTCGCGTTGGTCGAAGAAAAAACCCGTCTTGTGACCGCGCTGCACATCCGCTGCAAAGAGCAAACCATTTTCGACAAACTGCACCGACCCGCTTGCTTCGCCGATCAGCTGCTGGCCATCGCGCAGGCCAAAGAGCGAAGCCACATTCAGTCGGTCCGATTGCAGGGCGCGGCTGAGGCGCAACACAAGCGAGTCAAATTCCAGCGCCTCTTGCAGCGCCGCGACCAATTCTTGCAAGTGGACGATCCAGGCGGTCGAGTAGAGCTTTAGGACCAACGTCTCGCCATAGCAGTCGATAACCAGCGCGGGGAAGCCGTCACTCTCGCCATACACCAGCCGATAGCCAGTTGTGCCCTGGCTGATGAGCGGATTGCGCTGTTCTTGCGCTGCCGCCAGCTTGTCAATGAAGAACTGGCGGTTGATTTTGCGCGGCTGCCGGGCTTGCAGCACCTTGACGCGGATGGGCGAAAGCGGGTCGTATAATCCCACTGCCAGGAAGTTGTTCTTGTCGCGGTCATAGATCACCGCCAAATCGCCGGCGCTGCCCAAATGACTTTGTTTGACAATCGACTCCGCAAACACCCAGGGGTGCCCTTGACGCAGGGCGCGCTCGGCAGCCGTTTTCACACGAACCGACATATTTTTTTGTGATGGCGCTGGCAGCTTGCTGAAATCAAACATGATAGTCGCCAATTAGTCGTGTAGAGCTGCTTCGTCCACTTGTCGGACGCTCAACTGGGCGGCTTCCAGCAGGCTCTGGCAATGCGCGGAAAGCTGCTGGCCACGCTCGTACAGCGCAACCGACTCCGCCAGCGACTTTTCGCCGCTCTCCAGTTGCGCCACCAGGTCTTCCAGCTGTTGATAAGCTGCTTCGTAGTCGAGCTTCTTGATATCGTCCGTCATTCGTCCACCTTGACTTTGATTTTGTCTTCTGCCAATTGGATATCCAGCCGCTGCCCCGCGCTGACCTGCGCCGCCCGCCGGATGATGTCGCCGCGCTCGTCGATGACCAAGGCGTAGCCGCGACCCAGAATCTGCGCCGGATTGGCTGTGTTCAAAGCGCGTTCACGGCTGGTCAGGCGCTCGTGCAGACGGGTCAGAAAAGTCGAAATAGCTCGATTCTGCCGCCCCCGCAATTCAAAAAGAACCCGACTGTCAGCTTCAATGCGCTTCAATGGTGTCCACCAGCGCAGCCACTCTTTCTTATTTGCCAATTCGCGTGAATGCAGGTCGAGACTATCGCCAAGCTGTTCTGTCAGGCGCATGCGCAGGCGGTCGATATCCAGCAGCAGGTCGTCGCGGTTGGGCGTGGCCAGCTCGGCAGCGGCAGATGGCGTCGGCGCACGCAAGTCGGCAACGAAGTCCACAATGGTGAAGTCGATTTCGTGGCCCACGCCGCTGATGACCGGGATCGGGCTGGCTGCCACTGCCCTCGCCACAAGCTCATCGTTGAAACACCACAGGTCTTCCAGCGAGCCGCCACCCCGCGCCAGCAGGATGACATCCACATCCATCCGATAAAGTCGCTGCAGCCCCCTGACGATCTGCGCCGGCGCATCTGTGCCTTGCACCAGGCTCGGGCTGAGGATGACCTCCACCAGTGGCATGCGCCGGCTGAGCACAGTCTGGATGTCGTGCCAGGCTGCGGCAGTGGGCGAGGTTACTACGCCGATGCGCGCTGGAAATGTCGGGATGGCTCGCTTGCGCGCCTGGTCAAACAAGCCTTCTTCGGCCAATTTGCGCTTGAGCTCTTCGTACTGCCGATGCAAATCGCCGATGCCGCCAACCGCCTCGATCATATCGGCGACCAGCTGATATTCGCCGCGCGCCACATACACGCCGATCTTGCCGTGCACCAGGATCTCTGCACCGGGCGAAACATCAATGGACACGCGGTTGGCAGCGCTGCGGAACATCACACAGCTCAGTTGGGCATGCGAGTCCTTAATGGTGAAATACCAGTGACCAGAGCGTGCCCGGGTTAACCGTGATACCTCGCCCTGCACCCAGACACTGCCCAGATTGCGGTCGGCATCAAACAGGTCTTTGATATATTCGGTGATGTCGCCTACAGAGTATGTTTGCATGACGCTCCAACACAACGCCGCTTGAAGCCAGCCCCTCGCAGAGCTACAATTATCGCAGATTTGTGCCAATTACGCGAACGAGGAAGCAGCATGGCCACATTCAGCCAAGCCCAGCGGCAAGCGCTTTTGGACGAGCTAAGCGGCATGAAATTCGGTCGCGCCAAGGGCAAGTTGGCTCGCATGGACCCCAGGGGGCGCCTAGTTTACTACCGCAATGTACAACAGTCCGGCGAGTGGCACACAAAATTCTTGCTCGAGGGCAAAGGCATCGCGGTAACGCTGGTCGAGGTCAGCCACGCCGGCAACGACCAGGCGCGCAACGAGCAGAACTTTCAATTTGTCAATGTCATTATAGAAGCCCTGGACGCCTAGCTGGTCGACCTAGCGCTCGCCATGTTCGTGCAAGGGCGTATGCTGATGGTAGATGCCCTGTCGATGCATGAGTTGGTGCAGGCGGTTGTGCGCCGCCGCTACTGAGGCGCGGACCCGCTTGTATTGCTGTGCCTCGCTGCGTGTGGCCAACGTGTCGATGTAAGCCAGAGCGCCTTCGATTTGCTCCAGCACAGCCATGGCATCTGCGCGTTTGAACGGTCGCGCGCCAGCCACTCGCACCTGAACACTGCTGCTGTGCGCCGCGATTTCACCGATACGCCCGGCGTGACTGCCACGCACGCGCAGCGCAACCCAGGTCGACTCGCTGATGGAGATCTCACAGCTGCCCTCTGCCTTCAATTCGCCACCTATGCTGGTTTCTTCTGCGCAAAAGCCACCCACCACCACTTCGACCTTGTCGATCGGCAGCGCCGCCGACTCGACCCGCCAGGACAGATTTACTGTCCCACCACCGACGGGTAGGTCGAGCCGGCTGCCCGGCGACAAGCCCTCGACAGCCAGCTCCAGCAGCGGTCCAACAGTGACAAAGGTGTTGCCGGCCTTGACTGCCTCCATCCAGTTTTCGTAGGTGAATTCGCGTCCTCCCAAATGCGCGTACGTGCGGATGCCGCCCAGCAGCGCGTCTGCGCCCATCTTATCCGAGCCGCCAACCACCGGAATCTGATAGCCCAGGTTCAGATAACGATACCAATCCAGCAGCCCATAGGGCGTTATCTGCGCGTTGAATGGGTTGAACGTCATCATCTCGATGGCATGCACCAATCCCAGCACGATGTCGGCGGCGCGTTCGGCTTGGGGGTTGGGCGCATGCGGCAGCACAACCAAACCATTCTGGTCGATGCAGCGCTGTGCCCACTGCGCCATGCTGACTTCCAGCGCATCGCCGATGGCTGATTCCGATGGTCCGCCGCTGCACAAGGGATGGATCATCGCGCCCGAATAGCCCAGCAGCGAAATATGCCCCAGCACTTGCATGCGGTTTTCTGTGCCGACGCGCACCAGGAATTCGCCATCGCCGCCGAAGTCCTTTGCGCCAAAGGTACTGCGCCCGTCGAAGTCGCTGACATTGCTGAACATCTCGCCCCATTGACTGGCCAGCAGATTGACGACATTGATGCCTTCGGCCGCGCCTTCCAGCCAGGCTGTCTGCGGGCTGAGAAAGTGCACATGCGTATCGGCAGAAACCCAACCGCGCTCGCCCCAATCCAGCAGCTTGTCCAGCGTAAAAGTGATCTCGTCCGTCTCGGGACGAACGCGGAAGCTCGTCCGAATCGGCTTGATTTCATAGCCGCGCGTGATCTCTACAAAGACTTCGCCCAGCGGCGCATCCAGCTCGCAACTGCCCAGAATATAGGCATATTGATTCGCGCCATTGACGAATTCGCCGTAGTTGTCTTCGAACCAGTTGCCGTTGACGCGGCGATGATTGCCCCGCGGCGGCAGATATTCCCCCGACTCGCCATGAAAGTGGATGCGCGCCGCCACCTCGCGTCCTTGTGAATCGACCACCCTGACGCGCAGCAAACGCCGCGATTCCAGCGTTTCGATCCTTCCCTCGCGCTCCAGTTGCGCCAGGTCGTGGGCTAGAAGGTCGCCATTTGCTGCGCGCAGATAAAGCTTTGCGTTGGGGTGCGCTGCGAATTCAATGAATGCGCGGGCAGGGGCAGATTGCGGCTGCACATTCGTGGCCTCGCCAAACCAGGCATCGCGGTCGTAGGCTTGCATAGCTCGCGCCGAGATCACGCTGCCCAGATCAATATCGACATCGTCCAATTCGCCCAGCGCATTGAACTTGACGCCCGCGGGCAGCCACAAGGCCAACTTTTGTCGCGCGCGGGATCGCAGCGGATGCGCCGAAACTTGCGTGCTGCTGATGCCATAGATCAGCGCGCGCTCGTCTTTGGCGATGCAGCGGATTTCGCGGATAGGTTTGTCTGGCTGGGGGTTGGGCAGCGCATAGAGCCAGATGTGCTCGGGGAAGGCATCGCGCGCGGCATTTTGTCGTGTTTCACCGCGGCCATAGCCAGTCTCGGGCATGCGCCCCAGTTGCAGCGCATCGGCGACTGTGCTCGCCACGATGTCGTCCTGATGCGGCAAGGCGGCAAACGCGCTGGCGCCCCATTCAATATGCGCCTGTTGAATGGCAAAGCGCCGACGGATGGGAATCGATGTTGAGCTGCCATCAGAAAAATGCAGCTGATATTCTGCCACCAGATCACCCAGATCGTTGCCAGGTGTTGCACCCGCGGCGTGCTGCGTTCCGCAGAAATCTGTCAGGTCATCGGGCAACCGCAGCGCCCGATCTTCCACGATATGCGCGAATACCAGATAGCTCGCCAGTCGGTCGCCAGCTGGAATGCTGATTCGGTTGCCATCCAGCAATATCGCGTTGCTTGTAGCTTGTCTGCCGAAGACAAACGGGATGCCACGGAAGGCGCAGCTGCCAAAAACATCGTCATTGTGCAGGCGCAGGGCCAGGTCCAGCCCAGCGCGGTCGCAGTTGTAGACATCGTCAAGAGGCAAGGGACTAAAGAGCTGGGAAGGCAGGGCGAACATGAGAGGCGCTCCGACGATTGAATTTCGCCGAGTCTAAACCGCTCGCTAGTCCATCACAAGTTCAAAGTCCGCGCCGCCCAGGCAGGCCCCGTTGACCTGGATTTCCAGCCGCTGCCGCCCGGCATAATATTTGCGCGTGGAGATGGGGCGGATCGCCATTTTCTTTTGCACGCAGATTTTCTCGCCGGCGGGCAGGCTCAACTTCTTCAGCTTGAAGACCTTGGGCGCGGTCGAGCCATTCGCCTTGACAAAATGCATCACAAAATCGACCATCAACTTCTGCGTCTCGCCGCCACAATTCTGCAACACAAACGAGAATTCAAGTTGCTTCCCGAACTGCAACACAGTCGGAGTGACCGTCAGATGGCTCAGTTCGACCTCGGCTGGAGCATAGCCCAAAATTGCCAGTGCGGACTTGTCTCCCCGTTTGACCAATGTGCGCAGCGCGTGATTGATGAGCCATTGCCGCTCGTTGCTTGCGCCTTCGCTCCAGGCTGCCATGCGCTCGAGCGCCAGCCGTGGGTGATCTTTGCTGATGTCGTTGAGGTTGTTGGCCACCGAGCGCCGGACATAGAGAGACGGGTCGTCTTTCAAGCATTCCAGCAGCGCCAGGACGGGCGCGGGATCGGCAATGAATTCACGCAAGGGCGACCACCAGGGCAGGCGCGGGCGCGTGCCTTCGCTGACGAGGCGGCGAACATGCTCGTTGTCGTGGCGCGCCCATTTGTGCAACCTTGCCAGTGTGGCTGTCGGGTAACGGCGTATGAAGGGACGGATCGCCCCTTCGCATGTGGCGTGGCGCGTGATGATGGGTATGGCATCCAGCGAAACATCGGGATGCTCGAGCCCGTGGCGAAACACAAATGTCGGGATGGGCATCAGGCGAAATTCGGGCATGTCCAGCGTCGCGAATCTGCCGTTCTCGATGTCCAGGATGCGCAGCAAGATATTGAGCGCGGTCGGATAATCGGCTGGCAAGGTCGCGCGCAACTGGTCGGCGATCCAGTCGAAGCGCCCTTTCAACTCCAGATTCTGCAATTCGCCGCTGGCTGCCGCGACAAAGGCATCGCTTGCAAATTGCGGATGCGCGACCGTGATGCGCTCGGCAAGCTGAGTCACAAGCTGCCCGTCTATGTAGTCCTTGAGCAGCGGGAAGTCTGCCATATCGAGCCCTATCGAATAGCTGAAATGTAGGGGCAACCGATCCAGCCGCCCGTTTTTCCTCAACAATCCTTGCCTAGCCCTGCTCGGGGTTGGCGCTTTGCCAGAAGGCCACCCGGTTGCCGGTGGGGTCTTTGAAGATGCCCAGCGAGCCGAAGCCGGGAATATCCTGCCGTGGCAAGAGGACCTCGCCGCCCAGTTCGCTGGCCCGCGCTATATCCGCATCCAGGTCATCGCTATGGAAATACAGGATAACATCGCCGGGACCAATGTTGTCGTCTTCGCTGACTGGCGATAGCGCCGCACCCATGCTGTTCCCGAGATCAAACATGGTATATGTGAAGTCAGGCCCCATGGGAATATCCGTCGCTTGCCAACCCAGCAGCGACCCGTAAAATGCCTTCTGCGCGTCGTTGTCGGCAGAAGGGATCTCAATATGTACGATCGGACGCATGAGCAGTTCTCCTTCGTTAAGCGAATATGTGTTCGTTGCGCCGATATTAGATTGTTTGTTCTGTCTTGTCAAGGACTATTTTCCGGGGCGAGTGGTGATTGCTGTGGCTGCGCATAAATGCATAGCCATGCAGGGGTGTCTTGGTAGTCGCCCATCATCTACAGCCCGCCGCTGCGATTGTGGCGCTACTTTCGCAGGGACCGCGCGTATACTGCTGTGAGACTTGACAAGCGTAGACAGAAGGCAGCAGGTGGCTTTATGCGCGTGATTGTGCACACTGGCAAAGGTGGAGTCGGCAAGACCAGCATTTCGGCGGCGACAGCGCTGCGCTGTGCCGAGCTGGGGCTGAAAACCATAGTCGTCAGCACCGATACTGCGCACAGCCTGGGCGACGCCCTCGATGTGGAGGTTGGTCCCGAGCCTGTGCAGGTCGCCGACAACTTGTGGGCGCAAGAAATCGACACGCGCTATTCCATGCAGAAATACTGGGGCAGGATCCAAGAATACCTGGGCGCTTTTTTCAACCGCGAGGGCATCGCCAAGGTCAATGCTGCCGAAGTAACCATCATCCCCGGTTTAGAAGAAGGCGCGCAGCTGCTGTGGATCAGCGAATACTTTCAGGCGGGTGACTATGATGTGCTGATTGTCGATGCTGCGCCAACTGCCGAGACCATCCGCCTGCTCAGCCTGCCCGATGTAACGCGCTGGTGGGTCGAGCGGCTGATGCGCATCGCTCGCGGGCTGGACAGCGTCATCCGCCCCGTGCAGCGCCTTTTCAATCGCGGCAAGAAAAACGACCTGGGCATTGATATCGCCGAAAATGCCTGGGACCAGGTGCAGTTGCTTTTTGATACCTTGGATGGCGTGCGCGAGCTGCTGACCGACCCCGAGCATGCCAGCATCCGCTTAGTCACCAATGCCGAGCGCATGGTCATCCGCGAGACCCAGCGCACGTATACCTATCTCAACCTCTACGACTACGCCACCGATGCCATCCTGGTCAACCGCGTTTTCCCGGACGAAATCCGCGATCCCTTCTTTGATGTCTGGAAGCAGCGCCAAGCCAAAAATATCGAATTTGTGGGCGAGGCATTTGGCAGCCTGCCCTTGCTGACTGCGCCGCTATTTGGCGAAGAAATGGGCGGGCTGGAGATGCTGCGCCGCCTGGCAGACGAGCTCTATGGCGACCGAAACCCGGCCGAGCGTCTGTTCGATGGCGTCGTGCACAAGCTGGAGCGGCTGGATAGCGATGCGAGCTGGCTGCTGCGCGTGCCGATCGGCTTCGCCCGCAAAGAGCAGCTGGATTTGTTCCGGTCGCGGGACGAGATCACTTTGAGCGTAGGTCCCTACCGCCGCAATATCGTGCTGCCCGATGAACTGCAAGAACTGGAAATCACCAGCGCTAAGTTTGAAGACAAGTTCCTCAACATCCGCTTTGAGCAGCGGGCTTCGTAATTCGCTGCCCCTCAGTCCTTTCGAAAAGTCGGGGGGAGGCAAAGCGTGCGTAGATTCCTGTGGTGGCGAGGCGGTGACACGCCGTCCGAAAATCTCGCTATTTTCAGTCGTCCAGCTCAACGCGGATCTTGCGGCTGGTCGCGCCGGTTGCGCCTTCTGCATCTTCGTCAGAAGCCAGATTGGCGTGCGCCTGACGTTCGTGTTCGGCAGTGCTGCGGGCATCGGGGTCTTCCATCTCGCTGGCTTTCTTGATTTCGTCGATGGCGGCATCAATCAGTACGCGGAAGCCCGTCGCGAATTCGTTGCCAGCCGCTTGGGTGTGCTCGCGGAAGCCAGGCGGCAGCAGCGACTCCATCGCCTTGCCAAATTCTTCCAGGCCGCGCCGCTGGTGATATATGAATTGCTCCAGCGGAGTTGTTTCCGCTTCATCCACCGGCTCGTCTGGCAGGGGATTCTGTTCTTCGCTCATCACGCCGCTCCTGATCCGCGCTGTCTGATTATCATTTTATACGCCTGCATCGCGCGATAGTTGCGCGGCGACACAGCTTGCCTCGGATGCGCGAACTGCCGGCTGTGCTGCCATAGCTAGTTGGAGTCGGCGCTTTGCAACTGCTCGATCATCGCCAGGTCTTTCTGCAGCGCGCGCGCGCGCCACACAAAGCTGCCCGCCAGTGCCGCCAATATCAGCAGGCTGACCGCGATACCCAGCCACAGATAGGGGGAATTGTCGGGCGTGATGAAGAATCCCAGCAACGTGCCTTGCCAGGCATCCGCCAGCGCCCTTAGATCGCCCGGCGCTCCTTCTTGCAGCGCAATGTAGCTGTCGTTGCCGAAGACGCTGCCAGCTGCCAGCGCCGATTCGCCTTGGAAGACCAGCCAGTCGCCGCCGGGCAGCGCGGAAGTGCCAACCGCTGCCAGGTCGTCCAGCCGCAGCTGCGTCAATTGCTGCAGCGCGCTGTCTATTTCGGGCTCGGGTGTATCCAGCGTATCGTCCGCCTGCGCAATAGTCAGCATCCGCGTGCGGGAAGCGGGATCGCTTTCCAGGAAGGTGATGACGATGAAGCGGTCGCCGGCTTGTCGCGCCATCACCGATACCGATTGCCCGGCGTCGATGTCGTAGACCAGCGAATGCCAGGTGCCATCCGCCAGGTTGACCTTGCCGCTGTAGACCGGCGCATCTAGCCCCGTCAAACCCAGCCAGCCTGCCAGGTCGGCAGCCGCGGCCGATTGGGCATCCCTGCCCGCTGCCATGGTTGTGCGGATGGTTGCCTGTGCCGAGGGATTATAGAATTGCGCCACGCCCTCCGCGCTCTGGTTTTGCCAGCCGGCCAATATCGGTATATTGAAGTCGGTCGACTGATAATAGGGCGTTTCGTTTTGGGCTTGAGTCCAGCCTGCCCATGCCAGCGCCAGCAGCAGCGCCAGAAAAAATAGTGTCCTTTGCTTGGCTCTGCGCATCATCCACCCAGCAGTTTCAGTTTGAGCGCATCGACTGCTTCTTGTCGCAGCGCCAGCCGGTAGCGATGCCACATCAGCGTGATCGGCATCAGTGTCAGCCACAGCAGCAAGCTGGGCAGCAGCGCCAGCACCACGCCGCTGGTCGCCTCGAAACTGCCTTGCGCGTTTTGTGGGCTTGCGCCGACGATGACCGGGTGGATGGTATCGGGCACGATGCGGATGATGAACAGCGTCAGCAGCACGCTGACAAAGGCGAAGATGCCATAAACCGACATCAGACGGCGTCGCCGCTGCGGATTTTCGATGCCAGCGCGCAGCATCAGATAGGCCGCATAAGTCAGGCACATCACTGCCGCCGAGGTCAGGCGTGGATCCCAGGTCCACCAGGTATTCCAGATTGGTCGTGCCCAGATCGCGCCTGTCAGCAGGTTGATCAGCGCGAATGCCAAGCCGACTTCGACGCCTGCCAGCGCGATGCGATCCCAGGCTTCACTGCCGCGCCAAAGGTAGATGAGACCGCCCAGCACAGTCGCGCCAAAAGCCGTGAACGCGCCAAAAAAAGCCGGCATGTGAATGTAGAAAATGCGCTGCACCGGCCCCTGCTGGATGTCTGTGCCGGCAACAAAAAGCCCCAAGACCAACGTGCTGGCGAATCCCAGCGTGGCCAAGATCGTCAGTGCGCGCAGCAGTCGCGGCTGTGGGCTGGCTGCCAACGAAGCATGTATCCTGCGCTGCGTCATGATGGCTCGCCTTACACTAAATGGGCTGCGAAGAATTGTAGTAGCGCTGGCTCATTCTTCAAGCACGAATCTATACAGCAACAGGCACAATACCAGGTAAATGATGGTGATGGCAGCCAGCAACTGCAGCCAGACTTGCCACTCGCTTTGTGGCGCGCCGCTCACTATGCCTTTGGTTGCGCGCACCGCCGTCAGCAAAAAAGGCAGGCAGACCGGCAGCAGCGCAATGGGCAGCAGCGCTTCTCGGGATCGCGTTTGCACAGCCAGGGTGGCCAGCAGGGTGCCAATGGCGCTAAAACCGAAGACGCCCACAATCGTCGTCAGCAGCGCCCAGCTATCCAGCAGCTGCACGCCATACAGCGCTGTCATCAGTGGCAGCAGCACCAGCGCGACAAGCAGCGTGAACATGAAATTGCCCAGCAGCTTGCCAAGGAATATCGCCGAGCGAGACACCGGCGTCAGCAGCAGCGCGTCCAGGCTGCCTTGGTCGTGCTCCAAGGACAGACTGCGATTGAAGCCCAGTAGACTGGCGAAAATCAAGCTCACCCACAGCACGCCGCTGATCGCCTCTTCGCGCGCGTTCTTGTCCAGCTCCAGCGCAAAGCTGAAGACCAGCACGCTCAACAGGGCGAAGAGTGCCATCGCGCTGACCAGCTCCCGCGAGCGCCATTCTGCCCGCAAGTCTTTGCTGACGATGGCGCGTACGGCGGCTGCGAAAGGCGATTTCATGCGCTAGCGGTTGCTTGCCGAAAGAGGGCGGCGAGATCGCCATTGACCTGCCCATCATAGACCATCGATCCATCGGCGAGAACCAGGGCACGGTCGATATGGGCTGGCTTTCGCTCCAGCTGATGCGTGCTCATGATGATGGTGCAGCCGCTATTGGACGCGGCCGTCAGCAGCTCATCGAGCATGGCGCAGCCGGCGTTGTCCAGGCCCGTATAGGGTTCGTCCAGCAAGAGCAGGTCGGGCTGATGCAATAGGGCGCGCGCCAGGCTGAGGCGTTGCTGCATACCCCGCGAGAATCCACGCACCAGTCCATCAGCGCGGTCAGCCAAACCTACCTGCTGCAGCAAGTTGTCGCGACGGCGCGCTCGCTCGGCTGCTGCGATGTCATAGAGCGCGGCGAAGAAGTCCAGGTTCTCGCGTGCCGTCAAATTCTCATAAAGAAGCGGACGATGCGCCAGCAGACCGATCTGCGCGCGCACAGCCTGTGCCTCCTCGGGCAGCGACCAGCCACCGATGCGAATGACCCCGCTGGTCGCGCGGCTCAAGCCACACAGCAGACGCAGCAAGGTCGATTTGCCGCTGCCATTCGCGCCCAGCAGCAGCACAAACTCTCCGCGCTGTACAAGAAGATCCAGTCCGCGCAAGACCGGCAGCCAGCCGAAATTCTTGCTCAGCCGCTGGACTTCGATCAGCCTGCGCCCGCTCATGACGGGTCATCCTGCAGGGCAGACAGCTGCGCCTGGATCTCGCGCCGCCGCTGATGGTAGAGGTCGTGATTGATGCCTCCCTGGTCGTGTTCGCGCTCCAGCTGTGCAAGTTCCTGTGTCAGTTTGTCAATCTCGGTGCTGGTGATAAGGGGTCTCCGCAGCACAATTGCCAGCCAGCCTGCCAATGCCAAGGCAACTGCCGCGACCATAAGCAAGGGTATCAACGCCTCGCTAGTGATGACTTGCGCATCATCGCTGCTGGTGGCGAAAGGATCGCCATTGATCGTGAAGCTGAGCGCGGGATCGACTTGCATCGTCAGCTGCCCGACATATTGATTGCTTGCGTCCGCCTCGGCCAGCTCGAATGCGCCGTCTATTCGTAGCGAGCGTGGCAGCAGCATGCGCACATGGGCATCCAGCAGGTTGTTGAAATCTTGCACGAATTCCAGCGCGCTGGCATAGGGCAAAAAGTAAGCCAGAGCGATCTCGTGCCGGTCGCCGGGCGGCACTGGCAACGTGTCAATCAGCGAATTGGGCAATCCAGCCATGTTCTCTATCACGACATAACGGCCTGTGTCGAAGCCACCCAGCCATTCTGCGCCCTGTGGCAGCTGCACGAGCAAGCTGGCTTCGCGCCCATCGTCAAAGCCGCGTCCGCTGGTGTAGATGCGGTCGGACTCGTTGTGGAAGCCGATGACTTGCTCGACGACCAGCCCAGCGCCCCGGTCTTCCAGCCGCGCCGCATCGACGCGCATGTCAATGCGCGAAACCGTGAGGACAGTCGGATCGCTGCCGGCAGCATAGATATGGAGCGTCTGCTCATTCGCCAACGATTCGACAGGCATGCGCAAGCTGAAAAGACGCCCATCGTAGACCGCGCCCAGGGCATAGCTGAGGTCGTCCGCGCGCCGCACCTGGTCAAAGCGAAATCGCCCATCGGCATCAATGGTGGTTTCTGTCGCGCTGTATCCCCGCTGGAGGCTGCCAACTTGCAGTTGCACGATCGTATCGCTGGGCACGAGTCCACCCGCCGTGCCGTTCTGCACTGTGCCAGTTATCGTCACAGTTGCCGCTTGCAGGCTTTGCGCGCGCAGGAAAGCCGCTATCGCCGCATAGTCAATGTCCGAGAGCGCTTCTGCCAAACCCAGCTGCCGTCCATAGGCCACATCGCTGAAGACAGGCGGGATCGTCTTTGGCAACTTGCAATCCGCGCACAGCCTATGCCACAGCGACTCACCCTTCGCCAGCAGCGCATCGTCATAGCGCAGCGTGTAGGCATAGAGCGCCACATTCCAGCGCTGTGACTCGCTCAAGGCATCTTGCCAGGGCGGCATCAGGTTATCGAGCTTTCCCAATGTGATGATATCGAAGAATTCAAGCGGCGATTCGACCGCAACAAGCGTCTGGTCGGTCAAGTCGAGTGGCTGGTCGACGCTGCCCGCCAATACCAATGTTCCTTTGCCATCGCCCGTTTCGCCATGACAATCCGTACAATGCTCGGCGAAGAGTCTCGCGCCAATGCCAATATCCGGCTGCCAACGGCTATTCGCGGTTTCGGGCGGCAGCGTGGCAGCGATTTCTGGCTCGCCACTCAGATTCGTGCAGGCGGTCAGGCAGCAAGCCAGCAGCAGCCATAGCGCGCGGGTTATCATGCGTCGCTCGTCCTTGTCTGCTCGTCGATCTGGCGCAGCAGTTCGATCCCGCGCCCCACCCAGGTTTCGCGCTCGTCGTGATAGCTCTGCGCATCCAGCTTGCCCGTGGCGAAATCTTCGTCAAGGTCGCGGATGTTGATCAGCACGCGCTGATAGCGACTGTCCACGTCGTGGGGCGAGCTGAGCCGGGCGCTAGTTGACTCCTGCCGCCGCAGCAGGGGATATGCCACGATTGCCAGCGCGAGCAACGTCAAAAGCAGCGTGGCAAGCAGTCCAGCCAGGCTCATGCGGCCTCCGCCAGCAGCGACTGGATTACCCCGCTGATCATGCCATAGCTGATGCTGCCGATATAGACTTTGCGCACTTGCCCACGCCGGTCGACAAGATAACTTTCTGGCGGCGCTTCGACGCGATACAGCCGGGCCACACGTTGCTCTATATCTTCGCCATTGGCATAGCTGAGCCCCAGCTCGTCAATGAAGGCTTGGGCTTTGGCGGGCGAGCTTTCCAGCATGTTCACGCCGATCACGCGCAGTCCGCTGCGGGCAAAGTCTTCGTGCAGCGCTTGCAGGTCGGGCGCTTCGGCACGGCAAGGCGGGCACCAACTTGCCCAGAAGTTGAGCAGCAGGACTTGTCCGCGCAGCTCGCTCAGCTTGACGGACTCGCCACTGAATAACTGCAGCTGAAAGTCGGGCGCGGGTCCGCTGGCTGGGCGTCCACGATTGCGTTCTGCCAGCTGCGCGCCCAGGATGAAGGTCGCCACAATGACTCCGAGCAGCAGCGCCGGGCAGCCCCAACGGGTAGCGATCCGTGGTGTGGCTCGCTCGAGTCCCGTCATGGCAGGTCAGCGCCTCGCTCGCACATCGGCTTCCAACTGCTGGCGATAGGCTGCTTCGGAACGTGCGCGGTCGGCGGATGGGGCTGTCTGCGTCTTGCCGGCGGCAAAGCGGCGAAATGTCAAGGCGCCGACGCCCAATGCCAGCGCCGTGGCCAACAGCGGCATGATGATCGTCAGGGCGCGCAGCAGCGGGTCGACCGGCACGCCGACGACATGATCGCCAAAACGCGCTACAAAGCTGTCGATGATGGCTTGGTCAGTTTTTCCAGCCGCAAGTTGGGAGCGAATCTCTTCCTTCCATTCCTGACAGGCGGCCGTCAAACATTCGTCCAGCGGGATATTCTCGCAGACGGGGCAGTACATGCGCTGCGCCACCTGGTTGACCGCGTTGTCCGATGCCTGTGCCGATGCCAGCAATGCGCAGGCCAGCGCCAGAATCAGGCTGACCAGCGGGCGAGCAATTGTGGCGCGCCGGCACATGGCAAGAACCGCGCGCGGCGGACAAGCTCTCATCAGCGCCTGCCTTTCGGATAAGCGGCGATGGCTGTGCCCAATATCAGCAGCAAGCCTCCCCACCACACCAGATTCACCAGCGGATTAATATAGATTCGGAAGGTAGCGCGCTGGCGGTCGCCACGGATCAGCAAGACATAAAAGTCATTTTCCAGCGTGCTGTGCGCGCCGGCGATGCTCATAGGCAGCTGCGGATATTCATCAATGCGCGGACGCATGTGCGCCACCTCGTCGCCATGGCGCAGCAGAACCAGCGAGGCGATATTCATCAGCCGCCCATCAACTGCTTGCGCGCGCAGGAAGTCTTCATAACGCAGCGCGTAGTCCTGAATGGCGATCGTCTCGCCACGATCCAACGTGTGCTGTACTTCGGTTTGGAAGATTGTGCTGCCGATGACGCCGATGCCGATGACCGTCACGCCCAGGTGCACGATATAGCCGCCATATCGCCGCTGATTGCGCCCGAAGAGCGCCACAAATGCGCGCAAGGAATCTTCGCCCAGCGTTCGCCGCCGCGCCGCCACTCCGCGCGCAATCTCGAAGAGCGCAACAATCGCCGCAAACAGGACGACTCCATATCCCAGCGCCGCCACCAGCAGGTCTGTTCCGCCGATTGCCAATCCCAGCACGACCAGCACAGTCAGCAGCAGGGGCAAACGCAGCACACCGCCCAGCCTCGCGACCGTCATGCCACCCCAGGCAGCGAGTGGCGCAATGCCCATCAAGATGTACATGGCGACGAACAGAGGCACGACATAGAACTCGAAGGTCTGCGCGCCGATGGTTACTTCTTTGCCCAGAAACAACTCCGATGTGATCGGCAAGCCGAAGCTGCCCCAAAATATCGCCACGAAGAGCGCGATGAAGATGACATTGTTGAGCACAAAGAGCGATTCGCGGCTTAACAAGGAAGCGAATTGCCGCTCGTCTCGCAGCTCGCCAGCCCGCCAACGCCAGGCCAGCAGCACCAGCGCCAGCAGGGTCATCGCCGCCCAAAATGCCAGCATGGGGAAACCGACCTCGCTGCGAGCGAAGCTGTGCACGCTGTCGATGACGCCGCTGCGGGTGGCGAATGTGCCGAACATCACCGCCGAGAATGCCGCGATGACCAGCAGCATATTCCACAATTTCAGCATGCCGCGCTTTTCTTGGATCATCACGCTGTGAATGAAAGCCGTGCCCACCAGCCAGGGCAGGAACGCTGCATTTTCGACCGGGTCCCAGCCCCAATAGCCGCCCCATCCCAGCACATCGTATGCCCAGCGCCCACCCAAAATCAGCCCCAGACTCAAGAAGAGCCAGGCGATCAGCGACCAGCGCCGCGTCGCGCTGATCCAGCTGTTGGACAGGTCGCCGGCTGCCAGCGCGGCGACGGCAAAGGCGAAGGGAATCGTGAAGCCTACAAAGCCCAAATAGAGCATGGGCGGGTGGATCACCATGCCGAAATGACGCAGCAAAGGATTCATGCCCTCTGCGCCAGCCCGCAAATTGGCTTCGGTCGGTGGCACAGCCCGCGGCGGGATCAGCGCGCTGGAAAGGACTTGCTGTTCCACAGGCGCGTCAATCAAGACCCACCAACGGTCGAATGGATTTTCGATGAAGAGCGACATGCCGATGAAGAAAGCCAACGAAGCCATCATGATGGGGATGGCATAGGGCATCAGCCGGCTTTCGCCCCGCCAGTTCAGCGCGATCGCCCCGCAGGTGAAGCAACTCATCAGCAGCGACCAAAAGAGCAGCGAGCCTCTCTGCGCGCCCCACAGCGCTGTGAAGCGATAGAGTGGCGGCGTGCCCGGATTCGTTACCTCGTAGACATAACTAAGCTGATATTGCTCGGTCAACAAAGCGACAACCAAGGCGCCTGTCGCCAGCAGCAGGGCGGGGCAGGTCAACAGCGCGGCATTGCGCCCGCTTTGCAGCCAGCGTCGTTCGCCGGTGCGGGCGCCGTACAGACAGGCAACTATGGCATAGAGCGCGCCAGCCAATGCCAGAGTTAGTGCCGCCAGCCCCAGCTCGGCCAGCATCAGTTGTGTTCCGGGATCTGCCCCAGGGCTTCGGGTGGGCTGCTTTCTTCAAAGCGGCTCGGGCATTTCAGCAGCAGCTCGGTGGCGTGGAAGAGGCCATCGCGTTCCAGAGCGCCAGTCAAGATAGCTTGCGCTTCGTGCTGCAGCAGGTCGGGGATGGCGGCGTCTTCGACGATGATTTTCATGCGCTGTGACTTGTCGTCTGCCAGGGCATCGTGCAGCGCCTGGGCCAGGTCGTCATACTGGCTGGGGATATGGACAATTTCGAAACGTATGACAGCATTTTCGCTGTCATAGTCGATGCTTTCGCCATCGACCGCGCCAGAAACCCGCAACGTGCGTCCGCGATGCGCCGGGTCGTCCAGGACTTCTGCCACGGTGATGAAGTAGCGCGCGCCCTGCAAGGTGCCCGAGACCAGCAGATAGAGCAGCGAAACCAAGATCACCACGCCAGCGGTGATGAATTTCACTCGCTGCGACCGCTTGCGCTTGGGCGGATGTTTTGGCTTTTCCCAGCCGACTTCCGTCATTTGCAGCCTCGGATTTGCGTCCAACAAACTATACTCAATTACATCCGCTTTGTGAAGTTTGTAACGAAATAATTGGCGGTCAGTTCAACGTCAACCTTCCCGTGGATCCAGCAGCGTCACTAAGCCCATCAAGCCGACATTGCAGAACAACAGAGGCGCCAGTACAGGTGATCCGCGGAGGAATCTCTCCACGACGATCTGGCCAGAAGTGGTCAAGCTTGCCTCTGTGTGCAAGATCAGCCCAATCACGCCAACAACAATAAGCATCAGCATCGTGACAGCATGCGCCATCACATCGCCAGCATTCGGTTCCTTGATAAGGCCCAGGAACAAGGAGGTCGTTAATCCAAACAGCGCGACCGCTACCGGCAACCATACCCACACGCTGTCAAATCGGAAACGCGCATGGTCCAGAACGCTGCTGATCAAGGTCGCCAAGATGAATATTGCCGTGATCAACATATATGCGCGTGTCTTGCTATAGGGCATCTGTACCCGGCGCTCGCCGATTAGTTGCAGCCTCCCGCTATCCGGCGGCGTCTCTATCCAGGCGGCGCTGATGCCCAATACGCCAATCAAAACGAAAAACATCGGACCGATCACAGGTGGCGACCAGACCAAAATATGAACGGCTTCTAGGCTGACCAAGCCTATATCCAGCAGGACTGTACGGTTAAGGTGTAAATATGCCCCCGACACACCGATTACAATTGTGACGATGAACACCAGATTCGCCAACACAGTAGCGGCCGGGCGATTGCGATTTGCCATCACTCCCGCCAACAGCAACAACGATCCCGCCCCCAAACCGAAAACGATCGGGATCTGCTCCGCCGCTTTCATTCCCCCGGAAATGCTATGCGCCAGATAAATATCAGCCGCGATGAATATATGATTGAAGGCAACCAGCAACAGAAAGATCTGGTCTCGACTCATAGGCAGCCGTATATGCCGCCAACGCGGTATGATCATCGCCAGGTAGGCCACGGTAGCTACTCGCTCTCCGCAGCACTCAGGCCGGATTTCTCCAAAAGCTCCGTTACGATCTGCTCAAGCTCCGCTTGGTCGCGCAAGATCTCGTAGGCTCCATGCCACTGCACATAATCGGGACCACCCATCCATGCGCCGAATTTCGCCGTCCGCCCCCAGTGATGCCACAAGTCAAAGTGGACGAAATCAATCGGCTGATCAAAGGGCGCTTCTGTCAGCAAGCCCGCATCACGCGCCGGCGCGATTGTTTCATCGCTGAGGGCGACGCGCCGGTTGATCTCTTCAACCAAGGCATCGGCGTCCTGGTAAAACTCGTCGACAAATGACTGGCTATGGCATTCTGTGCAGACCGCCTGCATCTGCGTCATGTTTTCTTCCCAATTGGGGCGGCGCGCGCTCTGTGGCGCAAACAGATACCAGGTCAAGCGGTCGCCTACATCATGCGTTGTCGGCGCTCCGCCAAAGCCGCTGATGTGGCAGGTCGCGCAAGTCGGCGCCGGAAAATCCTGCACCGTCAATGTGCCGGGCTCGGCATCCCAGTTCCAGTCTTCGCCGCCGGTCAAATAGGCGATGCCGTGGTAGGACTCAATATAGATCTCGTATTGTGGATGATCCGGCCCGATATGACAGTGATTGCAGGTCTCTGGCTTGCGCGCTTGCTCCAAGCTGAATTCATGTCGTAGATGACATTCCTGGCATTGCCCGACCGATCCATCAGCCGCCGGCGCGCCAATATCATGACAGCCGGCGCAAGCGAACTTGGTGATGGCTGGCCCCTCAATTTCGAACAAGGCATTGCGCATGCGATCTGGATTGAAACTGCCCTCTGGGATCGATTGGTAGAGCGCCAGATGCGCCTCGCTCAAGCCTTCAGCGCCCCACATCGCAATATAAGCCGGCAATCCATGACGGCTGCTGTTAAATTGCGTCGCCTCATTCTGATGGCAAGTGGCGCATTTGGCTGTCGTCGGCACCGTCAACACATAACCGCCATGATGCTCCTTCGCTCCGGGATAACCCGCCTCGACTTCATGACAATTTTGACAGGTCACGTTGGCCGCCGCCATCGTACTCTTGCTGTATTGCTCAACAATTCCCGGCGTCGTACGCTGATGACAAGTAACGCATTTGTTGCTGCTATCCAGGACAACCCTCTGCGCCTCGCTGGATTCGCCCGAAACGCTCTGGCCGATCGCAGCGATAAGGAAGGCCAGCGCCGGCACCACCAGCACCACCAGAAGGCCGATGATCAGCAAACGCGACGAAGCCAGAAATCCTCTGAGGTTCTGATCCGATTCTGCCATTGTTAGACAGCTCCCAAGCCTTCGAGAGAAACGTTCGTCTATATTCTCGATACACCCAATTGGGCGGAATTGTCAAGAGATTCGGCAAGATGTACAAAGGAACGGGTCGCGACGCTGGCAACTGCGCGCGGGGACGGCGTCTTTAGAGCGGGGCTACTCTTCTTCGTCGTCGCCGGTCGATTGACTCCAGCGGATGGCAAACACGCCCACAATGCCAGCGATGCCCAAAAACAGCACCAGCATGGACAAGCCCGCGGGCGAAGATTGTGCCGCCGCGTCTTGTGCCGATGCCGTGCCCAGCGCGCACAAAAGCAGCGAGGCGGACAAGATGCTGCGGATGCGGATCATTCTCATCTGTCAGACTCCGATCTAGGCTGCCTGTCGCGCCATTCTAGCGACAAAGCGAGGGCGGATACAGGGTTGGCTATGCCCCGCTCAGCTGCATGATATCGTAGGCAGTGAAGGCAACCAGCAGAACCAGCGCTGTTGCCGCCACGACCAGATAGCGCCAGCGGTGAGCATAGCCGATCGTCCAAAAGCGCCGCAAGCTGAAGAATATCGAGACCATCGCCAGCAGGTTGATCAGCAGCAGGATGGGCACGGCGACATCTGCGGCCAAGCCAAGCAGCGGCAGCAAAAAAGGCAGCAGCACATATTGCAGCAGGCAGCGTATGCCCGAAAACATCAGCGACAAGGTCAGCGCGTTTTCTGCCCGGCGAGCTGACGACTGGTGAGCAGCTGCATCGGCGCTCACCATCAGCAGCCTCGCCATAATTGTGTCTGCTCGGTTCAACTGTGCGTTCACGCACTCGCACCCCACTGCGCCATCATCGCATCCAGCATACCACAACTAGGCATCATCCAGCAGTTGATCCTGGCTTTCCAGGTAGGCCACCAGGTCGGCCAGTTGCTGCAATGTCAGCTGCCCGGCGTAGAACTCGGGCATGACATCAAGAAACTCGGGCACGACATAGGCTCTTGGCTGGACGATACTTTCAACCAGGTAGCGGCGTTCATCGTAGTCGGCAAATTGCGGCAGCTGCAAGCGGATCTCGTTAGCGCGCGTCCAGGCGCCGGCGGTCAGGGGAGCGGATTCCTCATTAGTGTGGCAGCCCGAACAGCCCAGCATGACACCGCCCAAGGCCGGCTGCTCGCCATTATAAAGCTGCTGGCCAGCCAGCGGATCGCCATAAACTTCGTCCAGCTCCATGATAATCTCTGCGATATCGCGCCCGACCGACTGCGCCGCGATCAGTTCGTCCAGCGAGGCGTATTCCAGGGCCCGCTCGAGCATGGCGTTGATTTCAATGGCATTGGGCTGATAATTGCAGTAGAGCGCCATGGATTGATAAAGCGCGCCGAGGCGGTACAAATTGGCGATAGCCTGCGCGCGGTCATTGGCGAAGTCCAGGGGCAAGAACTCGGCGACCGTCTGCTGCTGGCGTGATAATTCTTCGGCAGTGCAGCCTGCTGACGGCTCGTCTTGCCCACTGGATGGCAGGACCAGTTGCGATAACACAAGCGCGATGAACAGCCATAGAATCGGCAGCAACTCTCGTTGTGATCGGATTGGCCGGGCTTGTAGCTGCATGGCGATGGCTCTGCGAAAAATAAAAAGCCCCCGTCGCCGAGGGCTTGCGTGCATCAGGCGTTGGACCTATTCCTGCGTCAGCAAGTAGGACACGATATCGGCCAGCTGCTGGTCGGTCATGCGCGCGCCAAAGTTGGCGGGCATCAAACCCGAGCTGTAGCCATCGACAACGAAGTCGCCCGATCGCGTGATGCTTTCGACGATGTATTCTTCGACCGAATAACCGGCGAATTGCGGCATGGTGAGCCGTTCGCTGCGGATGCGCGTGACCGTGCCGACCGTGTCTGGCGCAGAAGAGCCATTGCGGTGGCAGTCGGTGCAGCCAAACTCGGCGTCGTAAAGCAGTTCGCCGGTGGCCGGGCTGCCGACGATTTCCATCTCTGTCCAGCGCGCCAGGATGCCCGAGACATTGTCGCCGGCCGGTGGTGGTGGCGGTTCGCTGGGCAAGGAGCCATCAGCCAGGGGCTTGCCATATTGGGCGACGGCAAGGAAGTCTTCGCTTGTCCAGTTCGCGCCTTTGTCCCAGTTGATGATGTAGGCAGCCAGGTCTTCGATTTGGTCTTGGCGCAGGGGACCGCCAGCCGTCTGCGACCAGGCGGCCATACCCGTGCTGTTGGGATAAACGCGCGCGCTGCCGGGTCGGCCATGGATGAGCGTGGTAACGACATAACCGTGCAGGTCGCCCGCCCAGCCGACTTGCGCCAGACGCGTGCCGTTGCTGTTGAAGAAGACTTCGACTTCGTCATCGCCGGTCGTTTCGATATCGACGACGCTTTCCCAAAGCGGGAACAAGCCGTTGTCCACAGCCCTATCCAGGGTCTCCAGGATGGCGACGCGTTCGGCGACAGCAGCATCAATCAGCGCTTGCTGTTCGGCGATTCGGGCTTCCAACTCTTCCAGCGCCGCCAGGATTTCGTCTTGGCGGTCTGCGCTGGGTGGGTTTTCGGCATCGGTGAACTCTGCGAGCAGGTTCTCGGTGCCTTCGGTCAGGCGCACGAGGGTGCGATTGGCAGTGGTGATGGCGGCTGTCTGCTCGCCGACCGGGTCGAAGCCGAAGAGATGCGGATTGTTCAAGCCGGGCGCGCGATCGCCTGCGCCATAGCCTTCTTCGCCATGGCATTCAGAGCAAAGCGAGGCGAAGAGTTCTGCGCCGCGTTCGATGGAGCGGCCCGTATGCTGGCGCACAAATGCTTGCATGCGCGCTTCTTCGTTGATTGCCACCCAGCCTACCAGGATCATCATGCCGACAAACATCGTAATGCCCGCCAGAATGCGCGCTTCGATAGACCTGATCACCAAAAGATTCATCGTGGTATCCTGTGTCTGCCTCGCTCAGTTAGGCGCTTTCCGCCTAGTCGAAGTAAGCCGATTCCTGGTGAATGAAGAGGTGGTCGCTGAAGATGCGGCGCACTGGGATGGGATCGCCCGCGTCGTCCAGCATCGGCATATCCTGCATCATGGGCGCGCCTGCGTCATCCAGCATGGCTTCGCCAGCGTCGTCCAGCATGGGCATTTGCTCGCTGGCATAGATGATTCTGGGTTCGCCAGCATCGTCCATCACGACCTCGCCACCTTCAATCAGCACGCTGTTCCAGCTGACGACCCAGTCGAGCCGCTTTAAGCCAGCCTGGTTGTCGGTGATGACCAGCGCGCCCCAAACATCGGGCAGTTCGGCCGGCTCTTGCGCCAGGTGATGTTCGAATTCTTTCATCACTTGCATCAATTTAGGCGCTTCGTCTTCGGGAATGGTGCGGAAGCGCAGCGGCAGCTGATTCGCGCCGACATGCTGATTCTTGAGTTCATCCAGCATCTGCGCGAATTGACCGTTGGCTTGCGTTTCGGCATTGAATTCGGCGATGATTTCGGTCCCCGACATGCCCTCGTGGCCATGCAACTGGGCGGTCGTATAGGCGCCGACAATCATCTGGTCGAAAGGAATGGTGCGCCCTGTGCCGACCTTGCTGTGCGCTGGCTCGAATGTCAGCTCGTGCACAATCTCGGTTTCTGCCGAGGTCTGCACGGCGAACTTTGCCAGACCCATGTAGCTGAGGATGGTGCTTGCCGAGACCAGCAGCATGGCGAGAGTCAGCATGAAGCGACGATGGGCATAGCGCCGGCTGGGCGTAAGATCCAGGTAGGGCAGCAGCGCCAAAGCGCCCAGCGCGATGCTGGGGAAGGCAACGCCCCAAACGAACTTGTCGCCGAGCTTGAGCGCGCCTTGAATCCACAAGAAGTACCATGGCGCTGTTGTGCCCAGCGGCGTGACCTGCGGGTCGGCGTGGTTTTCCAGCGGCGCATGATAGAACCAGATGCACAGCACGGTGATGATGAAGGTGGTCGCCCCCAGCCACAACATTTCGTAAGTCAGCACATCGGGGATGAAGTAGACGCGCTTGTCCAAGGGCACGCGCTTGGCAGAATCTTCGCCGATGTTCTCTTTCTGCGGCGGCAGGCTGTGCCCGTGGATGATGACTTTATAATAGTGCACGCCGAAGAAAACGAAGAGCAGGGCGGGCAGCGCCAAAACATGCAGCAGATAAAAACGCAGAAGACCGTTCGCACCCAGTTCTGGCGCGCCACGCAGCAGCAAATTGACCTGATCGCCGACCACCGGCGTCGCTTCGGCCATGGATGCGCCGATGGTAACCGCCCACAGCGACAGCTGGTCCCAGGGCAGCAGATAACCGGAAAAACTCAAAAAGCCGGTGATCACCAGCAATAACAAGCCGGTGAACCAGGTGAACTGACGCGGCTTCTTGTAACTGCCTGTGATCCAGGTGCGCATCATGTGCAGCGCCACCACAGCGACCATGAACTCCGCGCCCAGGCGGTGCATATCGCGCATCAGCTGGCCCAGCGGCACATTGCTGAGTATCGTCAGCATGTCGCCATAAGCGATCTCGGGCGATGGCGTATACCACAGCATCAAGAGGATGCCCGTGATGGTCTCGAAGAAGACAAAATAGGACGAGAGCCAGCCCAGGCGGAAGCTGGGATACATGCCGGTTACATCGCGATTGAAATAAGACGGGCGCATGTGCAGCCAAAAGCCATCGGCATGCGGGGTCAGGCGCGGGTTGGGGCGGCGGCTGGGATTTTCGCCACGGAATGCCTCGCGCAGGTCTTGCACATTCAAGCCGGCTGTCAAACGCTCTACCGAATCGTCAATGCCCTCGAAGACGGCTTTCTTGAAGCCTTTTTCTTTGACATCATCCAAGAAGGAGGGGAAGGGGAGGATGCTCATTTTGCGCCTCGTGTCTCGTCAGGCTAGGTGTGCCAGCTTAGTGCAGCGCCCCGATGATGCGCGCGCCGGTGTCGATTTGGATGCTGGTGATCTGTCGGTTGAGGTCCAGCGGGATCGCGCCACCATCAACCGGCGTCTCCAGCGTCGTGCCATCGGCATAGGTCACCGTGGCGATGAAGCGGTCGAGGTTGCGCGGGGCCGGCCCTTCGATCCAGTCTCCGCTCAGATGGAACTTGGAGCCATGGCAGGGACATTCGAAGCGGTTGTTGGTGGGCACCCACTTGGGCAGGCAGCCGAGATGCGTGCAGACGCCATAAAGCGCGCGCAAGCCATCGCTGGTGAGAGTCACATGGAAGCGCCCGGCCGGCACCGATGTCGGCGCTGCGCCAACACTCGGCAGCTCTTCGGGATTGAAAGCGAAGGTGCCGCCGAATTCGCCCTCTTTGAAGCGCGGGAAGGCGAACCAGATCAAGCCGGCGCTGGCCTCGCCCAGCAGCAGCGCAATCGAAGCGCCCCAGATGTAATAGAGGAATTCGCGCCGGCTGGGCGCCGCAACTTGTATGCCGGGCGCAGCGGTTTGCCGTGCCGCCGCCGCGCTCATCATCCGCGGACTGGTGGATTCTGCTGTTGCCATAGGCTTTGGATGTCCTTCCTTTGCGCCAGCGTGGGGCGCTGCAATCACGCCCTGACCTGCGTTCGTTCAATATATCACAAACCACAAAAGCAATACAAGGTTTATCCGTCGTCCTTTCGCGCGAGAATTCTGCAATAGGCAGTCCCGGCTTCTGCGCCTAGCTGATGCCGTTGGCAACTTGCAGCTCGCGGATGAAGCGGATGATCTTGGTCACATCGTCAGGCGAAACCTGCGGCTGGGCTGGCATATCGCCATAGGGCCAATGATGCTGGCGCACGCCAGTCGCCACAGCTAGGTAGAAGGCTTTGTCGGAATGATGCCGCGGCTCGTAGATGATGTGCACGAGGGGCGGTCCTTGCATGGTGCCGCTGCCATTCTCGCCGTGACATTCCATGCAAGTGGCTCGAAAAAGCGCTTCTCCCTGCTTTCCCAGGTCGGAAAGCGCCGTGGTTTTCACGGTCACTGTGCCTTCACTGCGCGCGGATTCATGCAGAACGAAGGCCAGCGCGCCCACTGCCGCCAGCGCCACAACCGCCAGCATAGCCAGAATCAGCATCCGCCGCCGCTTTTTCTCCGCCTGTTTGTCGTCTGACATGGTCAATTCTCCTTATGCTCATAGCGCCTCTGTGCACTGCGCAATCGGGATGCGGACAGACCCGCGTCTACGCAGTAGAATAGCGCAAATGACCGCATGTGGCGAAAGCGAATCGGGTGGTGAGGATTGCGAAGCACAGGTGGCTTCAGCCGGCTTTCGCTGTTACCGTCAGCCTAAAGACGCTGGATGTGGTGGATGGGCTGGATTTTCGGTAGGGCGGGGCTGAACATAGAGGGCGCAGAGAGTTGGACGCTGCGCGGTAGGGGCGATACTTGTGTCGCCCATTACAATGTGACGGAGAAGCGAGGGGGCGGCATGCGGATTACGAAAGTGAAGTTGAATAACTATGTGTGTTTCTATGACGCGCCAGAATTTGAGTTGGGACCTGGCATCAATTTTGTGGTTGGGAAGAATAATTCGGGAAAGACTGCATTTCTGGATGCGCTGACGCCGGGGATTGCCCGCGAGGTACATCGGAGCACAGAGACCGTGCCCTCGCGTGGCGCAAAACTAACGACCAGCAATTACACCGAATATGCGATTGTATATAAGTATAGCGCCGCTGAAGTCCATGAATACCTTTATGAACGGACTGGCAGACAGGGAACTCAAGTTCCTGTGCTGAAGACATTCTCATTTCTTGAAAGAGGGGCAGCAAGAAATCCATCCTCCAAGTCCGACTCATCTGAAGACACCAAACCCATTACGAATTATGTAGAAGAATTGTTTCGATGCGGCCTCGTATTTGAAGCACAATATCGAGCCGCAGAAGTCGTGACTTGCAACGGAGATTGGTTGCGACTTACGGAGAAATCTGCGACTTTACCGAAAAAAATTATGACCTTGCAGGTTTCTTTTGACCGAGACGGCGAGTACTCCTGGTATTTAGGCAGGAGTAGCTACGGCAGTTTGGAAGGTATTTCCTATGAGTGGATGGATCTCGTAGGAGTTGGTCATGAGAAAGTATTCCGTTTCGACAGCGATCGTCGTATTGCAGCTAGATTGCCACTGGATCCTGAAGTGGTACTCAAGGCAGATGCGTCCAACTTGGTACAGGTCGTAAACGTTCTGCAAAGTGTGAGGCCGGGCCGTTTCGACATATATCTAACTGCTGTCAAAAGGGTGCTGCCAAACATTCATTACCTGAGAACTGTGTCGGACGGTGAACAACATATCACAATGTACGTAGATTATCTCGATAAGGTTTGTGAGCGAGATGACCTGGGGCATTCGCTGGATAAATGTGGAACGGGTGTTGCGCAGATTCTGGCAATCCTCTATGTCGTGATAGTCTACGGCGAAGACGAGCCCAAGGTCATTATCATAGACGAGCCGCATTCATTCCTCCATTCAAGCGCGGTTCGCGAACTTTTCCGCATTATTGAAGAAAACAACCACCATCAGTATATTATCGCTACGCACTCGCCTACCGCGATTATGTCCGTGCAGAAGAAGCGCATCCTGCTAGTCCAGCGTGAAGACATGGTAAGCACAGTCAACAGCGTAGCCGTTGACAAGAACGAAGCTCTTGAAGACGCGCTGTGCGAGATAGGCGCAAAACGCTCTGACATCTTCGGCATGGACTCCGTCGTCTGGGTCGAGGGCAAAACGGACGAAAATTGTTTCAACTTGATAATGAAGCAGGCAATGGGTGGCAGCCTGCCCTTTGGCACGAACATCATGGGGCTTGTGAATACGGGCGACCTTGAAAGCAGAAAGCACGCGAAACTAGCCGTACAGGTCTACCAGAAATTGTCAGGCGGCGCTGGCTTGCTGCCGTCCGCGCTTGGATTCGTATTTGATGGCGATAAAGAGGGCGTACACGATGACATAGATGGGGAAGTTTCGTACCTGCCTCGCCAAACTTACGAAAACTATCTGCTTGAACTTCCAGCTGTCATTGCCGACCTGCTAAATGAGAAAGACGACCGAAAAGAGCAAGAGTATACGGTGTCTCAAGTGTCGGATTGGATCAAGGAAAACAAGGCGAATGACAAGTATTACAGGGACGGAGTCGAGCACAATGAAAATACTTGGCTGCAAGAAATCAACGGCGCAAACTTCATAAAGGCGCTTTTTCGTGCGTTGACTTTCAAGCGCCGACCATACAACAAGGCGAAGTTCGGTCCGATTCTCACCAAGCGCATCCTCAAGCAGAAGCCCGACCACTTCAAAGAAATCGTCGACATCCTGAAGCCGCTGCTTTCACAGGACTAATGCGGGCGAGTCACCCCGCACTTACTCTCTGTGCTCCACGTCTCCGCCCCAAACGCCCTTACGCTCTTCCTTTGTGCCCTTCGTATCTTTGCGGTTAAAATCAACCCATGACCACCCGCGCGCTCCAACACGGCTCCACCACCTGGATCGACCTCGTCTCGCCGACTGAAGCCGATGTCGCTCACCTGCATGCCCGCTTCCCGCATTTTCACCCGCTCAACCTGGAAGACATCCGCAGCCCCATCGAACGCCCCAAGCTCGACCAGGACGATGACTACCTCTTCCTCGTCATGCACTTCCCGCAGTGGGATGCCCAGGGCGAGGTATCCCGCGCCAGCGAAGTCGATTTCTTTGTCGGGCGGGAGTATGTCGTGACCGTGCACAATGGCACGCTCAAGCCGTTGATGAGCACCTTCCAGCGCTGCCAGGCCGATGACGGGGCCCGCGCCGAACTGCTGGAGCATGGCGGCGCCTATGCCTTTTACATGCTGCTCGACCAGCTTGTCGATTACATCTTCCCGATATTGCGCAAGGTGGATGCGCGGGTGGCGGCGATCGGCGATGCCCTCTTCGAATCCAAGGCCAAGGGCGCCATCCGCGAGATCGCCCTGCTGCGCCGCGACATCATCTCTCTGCGCCGCATCATCCGCGCGCAAATCCCCATCGTGCAGCAGCTGGAAATGGTCGAGCACGCCATCCTGCACGAGGATATGGAAGAATACTTCGGGGATGTCGCCGACCACCTCTTCAAGCTGCGCGATATCGCCGATGAGAACTTTGAGGTCATCAACAGCTTCGCCGAAGCCGCCGACACCCTGGCCAGCTATCGCATCAACGAGGTCATGCGCATCTTGACGGTCATATCGGTGATCATGCTGCCTTTGACGTTGATTTCCAGCATTTATGGCATGAATATCGATTTGCCCTTTGCCGATGACCCCAACGCCTTTATGCTAACCGCCGTCATCATGATCCTGGTTGCCCTGCTGATGCTGCTGATCTTCCGCCTGCGCCACTGGTTATAAGCGCCTGTATGCTCAAGCCCGCCACATATATAGAAGACCGCCAGTCGCTGGACGGCGCTGTGGGGCGTTTGGCTGCTCAGTCGCGCCTGGCTGTCGATACCGAATCCAACAGCATGTACGCCTATCGTGGGCGCACCTGCCTCGTGCAGATATCGACCGCCGATGAAGACTTGCTCATCGACCCGCTGGCGATAGACGACATCGGCGCGCTGGGCGGCATCCTGGCGGACCCGGCAATCGAAAAAGTCTTTCATGCTGCTGAATATGACTTGATCTGCCTCAAGCGCGACTTCGACTTTGATGTCTGCGGCATCTTTGATACCATGGCGGCGGCGCGAGTCTGTGGTTATACGCGCATCGGCCTGGGCAATATGCTCAGCGACCTGCTGGATGTGCCGCACAGCAAAAAGCACCAGACCGACGACTGGGCGCGACGTCCCCTGCCAGCCAGCTATCGGCGTTATGCCCAGATGGACACGCATTATCTGTTGCGCCTGCGCGATTGCCTGTATGCGGAGTTGGCTGCCGCCGACAAGCTGGACGAAGCCCGCGAATATTTTGACGATGTGACGCGATTCGAGCTGAAATCGCTGGACTTCGACCCCGATGGCTTCTGGACGCTCAGCCGCCCGGGCGCGCTGGACAAGCGGCAGATGGCTGCCCTGCGCGAGCTCTACATTCTGCGCGACGAGCTGGCGCAGGCGCGGGATGAACCGCCGGGGCGCATGATGTCCAACAAAGCGCTGCTGCAAATCGCCAAATCGCTGCCACGCCGCCCGTCCGAGCTGGAAGGCATGCGCGGTTTGCCACGCTGGCTGGTGCGCCGCCACGGCCACGAAGTCATCGAAGCGGTCAAACATGGCGCGGAAAGTCGGCTGCCGCTTGCGCCACCACGCCAGCCTCGCATCCCCAACCATATCGCCGAACGTTATAACGCTCTGATGACCTGGCGTCGCCAGACAGCCCAGGCGCGCGGAGTCGAATCCGATGTCATCATCAGCAAGGACGCGCTGTGGCAGATCGCCCGCCGCAAGCCCGGCACAGTCGACGACCTGCGCGGCATTGATGGTTTGGGTCCTTGGCGGCGCGGGGAATATGGAAAGGCGCTGCTGCGCGTGATCAATGGGCGCGGCTGAAAACGGCGATTTGCCCGGGCGCCTGGCAGCCATCCTGCGCATCTTGGCTAGGCACTCGCCAGCCGACCACAAAGAAGCGCGCGATATCCAGCTCATCAAGCAGCTTGTCTGCAAGCACGGCGACATATTGAGTCCACGCTGCCAGGTCGGGCACATCACCGCTTCGGCGCTGGTCATCGACTGCACAAGCGGGCGCGTCTTGCTGCATTTTCATCGGAAGCTGCGTTGCTGGCTGCAAGTGGGTGGTCACATGGAAAACGAGACCGATGTCGCCCAGGCGGCTCTGCGAGAAGCGCGCGAAGAAACGGGCCTGCCCGACCTGGTATTCTTCCCGCCTGCTGCTGGGCCGGTCGACCTTGATGTGCATACGATCCCAGCGCAGCCCGATATGCCAGCCCATCTGCACCTGGATTTTCGCTACTTGATGGTGACCCGGCAGCCTCGCGCATTGGCGCCAGAGCAGGGCGAATCGGCGCGCTTCCGCTGGCTGAGCGTGGCCGAGGCGCTGGCAATGGGCGAGGCGCTGGACTCTTCATTGCGGCGTCTGCTGCGCAAGGCTGGGGCTATCCTCGCAGATCTTGCTTGAATGCGCGCGCTATGTGCTAGACTCGCTGCAAAGCCTGCAATAGCGAGCCAACACCGCCATGTCCAGCGACCGCACCGAACAACTCCGCGTCATCAAAGAAGAAATCGTCCATCTGACTGAGTCGCCGCTCTACGACTACCGCAGTCGCAACAAGTACTGGCCCGTCATTGGCGAAGGCAATCATCATGCTGAGATCATGTTCATTGGCGAAGCGCCCGGCAAGAACGAAGCCGAAACCGGGCGGCCTTTCTGCGGGGCGTCGGGGCGCGTGCTCGACCAGCTGCTGGCTTCCATCGGCGTCCCGCGCGAAGATGTGTATGTAACCAATATCGTCAAAGATCGTCCGCCCAACAACCGCGACCCGCTGAAGACCGAAATCGACCTCTACGCGCCTTTCCTGGAGCGGCAAATTGACATCATCCAGCCCAAGGTGCTGGCGACGCTGGGACGTTTTTCGATGGAATTCATCTTGCGGCGTTTTGGCGCGTATCGGTCCGGCGCGCGCATCAGCCAGTTGCACGGCACGGTCATCTCCGTACGCGTCTCCTACGGGACGGCTTCCGTTGTGCCGCTGTATCATCCTGCCGCCGCCCTCTATAACGCCAGCCAGCGCGGCACGCTCGAAGACGACTTTCAGGTATTGACGCAATTCCTGTCAAGTCGCTGAGGAGCATAAGTATTATCGTAGTGTCACCAGAGGAGATTTGAAGCTATGGATGCCATCCGCGCCGCGCCAGCGCCAACATTGACTGCTCCCGACAAGTACATCAGCGCCGACGAATTCCTGGAAATTGCCAATTCGCCGTTGTATGCCGATTGTCTTGTCGAGCTTATTGAGGGAGAGATAGTTGCCGTGCCATATACGAATCGCCAGCACAGCGAAACTTTGTCTCTGCTGGCGGCTCGTCTGGTTACATTTGTTTATGGCAACAGTCTTGGCCGTGTGTATGCCGGTGACGGCGGCTTCGTGCTTGAGCGGGCAAGCAGCGGCAGGGATTCAGTGCGTGGCGTCGATATCGCCTTTGTCAATTCGGCGAATGCGCCTGACCCTAACGTGCCATCGGTGATAGAAGGCGCGCCCGACCTGGCAATTGAGATCATCTCGCCAAGCAATACGGCCGCGGATATGCAGTTGAAGCTCTTTCAATTGTTCGGTGCAGGCGCTAAACTGGTTTGGGTGGTCTATCCTAAGACGCGCACGGTACAAGTTCACACATCCGCAGGTATCCGCCAATTGCGCGAAAACGACATATTGACCGGCGGCGATGTCTTGCCCGGTTTCTCGGTCAAAGTCGCTGACATCTTCCCCGCTTAGATTCCTCGGCTTCTCACCGCAGCGGATGCTCATGCCGCGGCGCGTTTACCTCATCGGGTATCGGACAAACATAAGGCTTGCGCTCAATCGCAGCCTGGAATTCGGCTTGTGCATTCGCCAGCCTATCCGGCGACAGCACCAATTCCCCCGCTGCCAGCGCCATGACCTTGGCAGCGAACATCATGCCCTTGTGCCCTATGGATGTCCGCCCGGTCGCCACGACACCCCAGGAATGCGCCGCGGCTCGGCTCGCCCAGGTGGCGGTTTGTAGCATGCTGCAAGGCGCATACCAACTCATATCGCCCATGTCCGTCGAGCCAGGCGAGACATAGCCTTTGTCCCGGCTGGGCAGCACATCGCCGATCAGCCCTTGTCTGGCAGCGTCCGCGTCCACGCCGTAGCGGTCGACTAGGCTGCGTACATTGGCATCGCCAAAATGCTCGTTGATGGCGGCAGCGTAGGCTTGTTCTTCGTCGCTGAAGTCGATCCCGCCCAGCTCGCGCATCATCTCATATTGCAAATCCGCCAGCACTTCGTTGGACAGCACGCGCGTCGAGCCCGATTTGTAGACCACTTCGACCTGGGTATCGGTCATCATTGCCGCGCCATGAGCGATGCGGATGACACGCTGGCTGACATCATCGAGCGTCTGCGCTTCATTGGCGCGCACATAATAGTAGCTTTCTGCAAAGTCTGGCACGACATTTGGCGCCAGTCCACCGCTGAGGATGGCATAGTGCAAGCGCACATCGTCGGTCACATGCTCGCGCAGGTAATTGACGCCGATATTCATCAATTCCAGAGCATCCAGCGCCGACCGTCCGGAATGTGGATCGGCGGCAGCATGGGCGGTTTTGCCATGAAAGCGGAAATAATAGCGGTTTACGCTGAGCATACTGCCCTTCATCGCCGTGTTGATATACCAGGGATGCCAGTTGAAGGTGGCGTCCAGGTCGTCAAATGCGCCCGCTCGTCCCATGAATACCTTGCCACTGCCGCCTTCTTCGGCTGGGCAGCCATAATAGCGCACAGTACCGGCGCGTCCCGTGCTTTTCAGCCATTCCTTGAAAGCCAATGCCGCCGCCAGGCAGCCCGTCCCCAACAGATTGTGCCCGCAGCCGTGACCAGGTCCCCCAGCCTCCAAAGGATCGGGCGAATTTTGGTCGCGCTGTGACAAGCCGGGCAGGGCATCATATTCGCCAGCGAAGGCGATGACGGGCTTGCCATTGCCCCATTCGGCCGCGAATGCTGTGCTCAGCCCGCCGATATCCCATTCAATGCGGAATCCCTCCGCCGCCAGGAAATCTGCCTGCAGCTTGGACGCCTTGAATTCGACAAATTGCAACTCGGGATTATCCCAGATTTCGTCCGACATCGCAGTGAAGCGCGCTTGATGTTCATCCAGCCAATCGGCGATATCCTGCCTGGTTTGCATGCTTTTCTCCCTGAATAGGTTGTGTTGGCATTTTGACTTATGAAGTCGAATGGGTTGCGCGTTCAGACATCCACCGTGGCGACAACCTGCTGATTCGGCTCGGAGCTGGAATCGGCTGGCAACATCCCCACCGACGACTCGGGCAGCGCCAGACTCAATGTACGAAAGCCCAGACGATGTCCCATATCACGGATGGCCACCAGCAACTGCGTGCTCAGATCGCGCGGCGACCAACAATACACATCGGCTTTGCGCGCGTTGTAGAGCTGCTGATGAAAGCATACCAGCGCTTCGTGCCCAGAAGCATTGACATAGCGACGATGTTTGGCGCGCTCGGCGATCTGGGGAATGCTGTCCCAGTGAGCTTTCCATTCTTTTTCCCAAAGCGCGCGAGGACTGCCCCAACGACCGGCCGCCATCGTCCAACTGTCGATCAATGCCGGGTCACGCTTGTCAAACTCCTGACTCTTGTAAAAGCTCTGCCCAACCTGCGCCGGAACATCGTGCCGCCGCGTACGCATGAGCTCGTTCGTGCCGAAGTATTTGCGAAAGTAGGTGGCTAGCTCTTTGTCATAATCGGGATAAGTTACCGAAACTCTGCCCACCGCTCGCGCATCGGCCAAGATTGTCTCTGCCAGCGCGTGATGAACCTCATCGGGCCAGCCAGCTGCGACCAGCATATCCGCCAGGTGCAGGTGCTCGTTCATGGGCGTCAGCTCATCGTTGACGAAGGCTTCGGCATAAGCCAGGATCTCGCCGGCATGTTCGAGCACATAAGCGCCGCCATTGCCGCCCAGCAAGTGACTCAACCAGATCGCGCCTGTCTCCAGCGACATCCAGGCGCCGCCATGCAGCCAACGTTCATAGATCGTCAGCGACTCGTAGGGCAGGTCTTCCACCTCGCCACGAGCATTCAGCCGCTGCCACAGAGCCACACGCTCTGTGAAGAGCCGCACGATTTTGCCGCTGTCGTCCAGTGTCGCCTGCCGCACCTGCATGCGCCGATCTTTGCTCCATCCCCGATTTCAACCTGCTATAGTATAGCGCAGACGCGAGCCTGTACAGCAAGTGGAGCCTGCCATGCTGCTGGCATTTGATATAGGCAATACCAACATTCATCTCGGACTTTGGGATGGCGGCAGCTGGCGGCTTTCCTGGCGCGCGCGCACGGTCACGGGCAAGACGACAGACGAATATGCCGTGCTGGTGCGCAACTTCCTGGCTGTTGCCCAGGTCCAAATCGACGACATACATTCTGCCTGTATGAGTTGCGTCGTGCCGGCATTGACGCCCACTTTTCACGAGCTGGCGCGCCGTGATTTGCAGCTGGAGCCACTCATCGTCAGCAGCCGCATTGAGCTGGGCATTGGCATCGCCATCGACAGTCCCGAGCAAGCCGGCGCAGACCGTCTCTGCAACGCTGCGGCGCTTTCGAAGCTGCATGGAGCGCCGGCTATCAGCGTTGACTTTGGCACATCGACCAATTTTGATGTGCTTTCGGCAGACAGATCGTATGTTGGCGGGGTGATCGCGCCGGGGATCCGCCTGGCGCACGACGCCCTGGTCAGCCGCGCCGCCCAGCTGCACAAGGTCGATCTGCTGCCGCCGCCAATGCCAGTGGGCACCAACACCGTGCACGCCATGCAGTCGGGCATCTTTTGGGGTTATGTCGGCATGATTGAAGCGCTGCTGGGACGCATCCTGGCGCAGCTGGATTCGCCGGATGCGCGCGTTGTCGCCACCGGTGGGCTGGCAGACCTCTTCATGCAGCACATCCCGCGCATTGATGAGATCGCGCCCGAATTGACGCTGGATGGCTTGCGACTGATCTATGAAATGAATGCGGGAAACAAAAATGCCCCGCAACCGGGGCAATAATCCGTCTCCGTAGCTAGGACTTGAACCTAGAACCTATCGGTTAACAGCCGACCGCTCTGCCAATTGAGCTACTACGGAATAGGCTGCCGCAAGGTTAGCAGGGCAGCGGCCGCCTGTCAAGGTTTCTGTCCGCCCATTTTCCTTGGGAAGGCGCTCGGCTTGAGCGCTTCTCTCGGCGGCGTTACAATCGGATGGCGCAGGCTAAGGAAACCAGCGAGGTGAACGCGTGCAAGAGGTGCGACCGATCGTCAGCAACAGCGAATTCCGAGCATTCTTCCGCTTCCCGTGGTTGCATTATGCCAAGGACCCGAACTGGGCGCCGCCCTTGCTTTCGATGCGCCGGCAGTTGCTGGACAAGTCGCGCCACCCCGCCTGGGGATATATGGATGGCGAATACTTCGCTGCCTGGCGTGGCGATACCATGCTTGGCACGATAGCCGCCTTCGTTAATCACGAACACAATCGCTATCACAACGAGAATATCGGCTTCTTTGGCTTGTTTGAAGTCGTTGACGATGCCGAAGTCGCGCATGCCCTGCTGGGCACGGCTGCCGATTGGCTTGGCAAACAAGGCGTAGACGCCCTGCGCGGTCCGGCCAGCTTCACCACCAACGAAGAATGCGGTCTGTTGGTCGACAATTTCAGCCCCGCCGTCATCATGATGCCCTACAACCCGCCCTATTATCAGACGTTGATTGAAAGCGCCGGCTTTGAAAAAGTGATGGATGTGCATTGCATTTATCAAGACCGCGAGACTATCGAAGAAAGCGGCTCGCTGGATCGGCTGGGGCGCCTGGTGACACGCGCGTCGCAACGCAGCGGAATCAGCGTGCGCAAGATGAATGCGCGCGACAAGAAAGGCGACTTCCAGCGCTTCCGAGAAATCTACAACGCTGCCTGGGAGAAAAACTGGGGCTTTATCCCCATGAATGACGCCGAACTGGAGGCCTTGGTCGCCGATCTGGGCATGTTGGTCGAGTCCGACCTGGCCTTCTTTGCCGAAATTGGTGGAGAGCCGGTCGGGTTCGCGCTGACTATCCCCAACTTCAACGAAGCGCTGCGCCTTGCCTATCCAAAACCTGGCGTGCCCGAGCCCTGGACGATGTTGCAAGTGGGCTGGCACTGGAAGGTGCGCAAGTTGATCAAAGGTGTGCGCATGCCGCTGATGGGCGTCAAGCAAGCCTGCCGCAACAAAGGCGTCGAGCTGGCGATGCTGCATGCAATGATGAAAGCGTTGCTGCCTTCACAATATGACTACCTGGATTCGGGCTGGGTGCTGGAAACGAATCCGCTCATCAAGATCAGCCTCAGCCTGGGCGGCAAGGTATACAAGACACACCGCTTCTATCAGAAAGCTTTGCCCGTCTAGCGCGCGGCGAATTGGGCAAGGGCCTCTCGTGTGGCGGCTGCGGCGGTCGCTTCACTTTGCAGCACGCGCGCCAGCGCCTCTTGCATCAGTCTCGATGCCGCGCCGCCCTCACCTTCTGGCAGGGGCAGAGTCGCGCTAGCCAACAGATCGGCGAAGAATTGTCGGTCGACCGCCTCGGGCAGGCTGTCGGTCAAAGCTGCTGTCTGCGTCGGCAAGTGATGCAGCGTCAATGACAGATTGGCATGGAAAACCGGCTCCATCATCCATTCCAAGAAGCGCGCCGCCAGCGACTGCCGGCTCAAATCGGGCGTAACGATGACCCAAAGCCAGCCATCCAGCGCCGATGCCCCCAGTCCACCCGCCGTCGGGATGCTGGCAACCTGCAGCGCCGGGTTTTGTTCCAGCAGGCTGAGGTAATCGCTGGCATTGGCAATGGCGAGTTGTGGCGCTTCGGCGCGACTTGTAAGATCCGACAGATAAGCGGTTGCCGACTGAATGCCCAGTACATCGGGCGTAACCTGTTCTGCCTCGACCAACGCTTGATAGAACGCCAGCACCATGCGCAGCGCCATCTCATTGATCGTGCTGACGACTTCGTCTTGCCGCGAGCCACCAGCGGACAAGTACTGCAAGTAGGTGGTCTGGTTTAAGCCGTTCGTGCGCGCAGCCGGAAAGTGAAAGGAGACTCCGCTGGCAAGCACATCATCGAAGGTGGGCGCATTGCCCAGCTCGCCGGCATCGGGCGTGTATATCGCCAGTAGCGCGTCAAAGAGGTAGGGCAAGCCATAGAGCGCAATCGCGTCATCCAAAGGGATATGCCCAAAACTCAGCGCGCTGCCCAGCTCGTTGATCAGCGAAGATGAAAACAGAGTTTCCAAGGATTGAAAGTATTGACGCGCTTGTGTCGGCGTGAAATCGCGGCGGCGGATCAACGTGAGATCGGGCAGGGCGCCTGGCGCCACATCGCTACCCGCGCGGATGGTCGACATGATGCCACCTACCGTGCCCACTTCTTTGATGCGAAATTGCGCGCCAATGCCAGTGCGCTCGCTAAAGATGTTGGTGTGCTCGCTCAGCAATTGGTAGGCCGCGCCCGATTCGTCTGCGATCAACGGCGCAGGCAGCCAAACTTTCAAAGGCGGCGGCGCATCTTCGCCAAGACCAGCGTCTTGCGCCCTGGCCAGTGATATCGAAAAAACGAGCATGATGATGACAGCCAGCGCCAGTCGATGCGGCATGAACAAGCTCCCTATGATCCTGCTCATCATTGTACACCAGTCGCTGCAACAAACTCGCTGTGCGCAGACTTCGCGCCAGGTCGAATCAACGCAGGCAGCAGAATCATCAGTCGACATCCGGCGGCGCATCCAGCTTCATGCGCTGCCGCCAGTTGCATAGCAGGTCGAGGGCATCGGCCGGTTGCATCGCCCACGTGACATACCGTTCGTCAAAGCCACCGGGAACAAAGCGCGTTGCTTGCAGCTCGCTAATCAGCATCGTCCACATTTCGCCATACACGACGAAGGGACGCCGCGGCAGCACGTCGATGCGCAGCAGCTCCCAGGTTTCAGCGATTTCGTGCAAGGTGCCGACGCCACCGGGCATGGCCAAATAGCCATCGGCCCGCTCTACCATGTGCAGCAGGCGGTCGCGCAGAAAGGCATAATTGTGTATCTCAGTCAACCAGGTGTTGGGCTGAATAGCAAAAGTCGAGCCGATCTGGTCAGTGGTAACGCCGATGACATGTCCGCCAGCTTCCCGCGCGCCCTTGCTGACAGCTTCCATCACGCCCTTGTAGCCGCCACTCATTACGGCATAACCCGCCTGTGCCAAACCGCGACCGATCGTCTCGGCATCCTCGTATACCATGTCGCCTGGACGCACTTGCGAACTGCCAAACACGGTAATTATCTTCAATGCCACCTCGCTCGCTCCACATCGACCAGCCGCCAGTATAGCAGAGGCAGGCCGCGCCTGTGCCGCCGAATTCGACTACGCCACCCCCCATATTTGGGGGCATTGGGGCGTTGAATCTGCGCTACACTATGGCAATACGAACCGAAACGAGGAGCCTGATTATGTTCAAGCGAATGTCGATACTCTTGGCGATGCTGTTTATCGGCGTGCTAGCGGTCGCGGCGGATAGCGTTCATTGCGGCGATCTGACCGAAGCTGATTGCCAAATCCTCATCGACAACAGCGCGCGCATGCACGAATTGAGCGCTTTTCACTTTGAGGCGGAGTTTGATCTGGAAATGCGGGGCGACGCCAGCCAGGACAATGTCAAGCTGGGCATGATTGGCAGCGGCGATCTGGCCATGGATGCGGCTGCCGCAGAGGGCATAGACGGCATGGCTGAGCAGGCAGAAGCCCTGATTGCCAGCTTGGTCGGGCAAATGCAATTTGTCTTGAGCCTGGAAGAGGCCGGCGAAGCAGAAACCATCGAGATGGATATGCTGATGCGCGATGGCATCTTCATGCTCAGCGGCAGCTTGATGGAAGACCTGATGGGCACGGCGATGGACGACGTGGACTGGTTTGGTCTGGACTTGAACGGCGCGATGGATGGTTTGCTCAAGCAAACGGGCATCAGCGATGATGATTTGCTTGACATGCCTGACAATGCCGATCACATATCTACGATCACGCGCCTGGACGATGCCGTCCTGAATGGTGTGCCGGTGGCGGTCTTCGAGTCGGTAATCGATTTGGATATGCTCATGGCTGATGGCGCAGAATCCATGGACGAAACCATGGTCTCGCTCGGCGTAGACGGCACGATCAGTTCTGGCGAATTGACCGACAGGCACTATATCGGGTTGAACGATGGCTATACTTATCGCAACGAGATATCCGGCGCCATAAACGTGGATGGATTCACCATTGAGGGCACGACAGGCTATCTGGATGTCGCGATCAGCATGAGCATGGATCTGTCGGCCTTCAACGAGCCTGTTGAGGTCGAGCTGCCCGAAGATGTGCCCGCCTTCCCGCTGGCGATGATGCTGGCGATGGGCAGTCAATAGGTCTGAAAAAGAAGAGGGCGAGCGCTTGTCTGCTCGCCCTTATCCAACTGCTGCGGAGAGGGTGGGATTCGAACCCACGGTACCCCGGAGGGTACAACTGTTTTCGAGACAGTCCCGATCGTCCACTCTGGCACCTCTCCTGTGGCCGAGCCAATCCTAAACCAGCGCGCGCGAAAAAGGAATGCTGCCTTGCTGGACTGCGCGACGCACTGGCTCGCAGATTTGCTTTCGACAGGCGACCGCGAGAACGCTTCACTGTTGTCCTTCAGCGCGCAGCTTGCGAAAAAACCCCCGGATTAGCTCTGCCGATTCATCTGCCAACAGGCCACCTTTCACTCGCACCTGATGGTTAAGCTGGGGGTGTCGGGTGATGTTCATGATGCTGCCTGCCGCGCCAGCTTTGGGGTCGGCCGCCGCATAGACCAGTCGTGGCAGCCGCGCCAGCACCAGCGCTCCGGCACACATCGCGCAGGGCTCCAAGGTGCAATACAGCGTAACATCATCCAGCCGCCAACTGCCGATTTCCAGCGCCGCCTCGCGCAGGGCGATTATTTCGGCATGGGCGGTTGGGTCATGGTCGGCTTCGCGCCGATTCCAGCCACGCCCGATGATCTTGTCTTGAAATACCGCGATCGCTCCGACAGGCACATCATCCGTCTCCAGCGCGCGTTCAGCCGCGTTCAGCGCCAAGCGCATCCAGGCTTTGTCGTCAGCCGCGCCAGCCATGATCAGAACAAGCTGCTCTGTTGTGGCGCATCCGGGTCGTCAAGCGGCGCCATTTCGTCTGTGCCCGCCACTTCTTCGTCATCGTCCTCTGGCGCAGGCACTTCATGATCGACAATCGACTGCAGATCCAGACTATCTGCGAAGGTAACTGGCTCGGCTTCGTCAGACTCGTTCGACTCGATCGCAGCTGCGGGATAAACCGGATCGCTTTTTTTCGCTGCGGCATCGGGATCGGGCGGCAGGGGCTGTCCATCGTCGTCAAACTGGCTCTCGTCGATCGACGCGCAATCGGGGCACAGGCATTCGGCCGGGTGCGCAGCCATGGATGGCGCGTCTTCCAGGATCGCCAGATCGGGCACAAAGTCGTCAGGGACATCGTCCATATGCAGCGTCGCGTCCAGCCGCAGCTGCCGCAGTTCGTCCTCGCCAAATCCAACTTGCTGCATAACAGCCGTAAGTGAGGGCAGGGTAACCTTGTCGCCAGTGCGCAGGACATGTTGGTACTGCGCGCGCAAGCTGCTCAGCCATTCGTCAAAAAAGACGCTGCTTTGACCCATGCTCAAGACTCCACGCGCAAGAAGAGCGCTTGGCCATGCGCCAGGTCCGCCAGTTGCAGCGCCCCGTCGGCCGCCACATATCGGTCGCCAGTCAACAGGTCGGTCATGGTACTGCCATCAGCTACATCAGCTTTGCGCATATCCAGCGCAGTCGCGGGCATATCATCTTCGCCGCGCCAGGCCGCCACGATCATCTGCTCTTGTCGAGAACGCCGCTGAAATGCCACCAGGTCGCCCGAAGCATGCAGCAGCTGGAAGCCGCCCTGCTGCAAGGCCTGCGAGCTGCGGCGTATGGCGATGACGCGCTGATGAAAGTCGCGCAAGTCCTTGTCCCAGGCGCTTTCGTCCCAGGGCATGCAGCGCCGGTTGTCTGGGTCCTGCCCGCCATCCATGCCGATCTCGTCGGCGTAATAGATGCAGGGCGTGCCAGGAAAGCCCAGCAGCAGCGCCGTGCCCGCTTTGACCAAAGCCTTGTCGCCCCCACAAACCCGCAGCGGACGGCTGATATCGTGGCTGCCGATCTGGTTGAATTGCTGCAGCGCGATCACATAGGGGATGGCCGCCATGTATTGCTGCCACTGCAATCCCAGCGACTCACTGGGAAAATTGTTGCGGTCGGCGTAGGCATAGTTGCTGGAAGCGCCCAGATCGCCCAATCCCAGCCAGCGACGCAGCGGCGTGTTGAAGCCTTGGTAATTCATCGAGGCGTCCAGTTCGTCGCCTTGCAAGTGATCGCTGCTGTCCTGGAAGTACTCGCCCATCATATAGGCTTGCGGATTCTCCGCTTTGATTGCGGCGCGCATCTCCTGCCAGACCTCGCGCGCCCCCTGTGTTCGCCAATAATTGCCGGTCATATTGGCAACATCCAGTCGCCAGCCATCCAGGCTGTAGGGCGGGCGCAGCCACTTGCGGATGGGGCTTTCGGGGGCGCGGTACATCTTGTCGCGCAGCGGCTGGCTGTTGTAATTCAGCTTGACGAGGACCGGCACGCCCAGCCAGTGTTCGATTTCACCTGTGTCGGGATGGCGATAGAAGTAGCCCGCTTCTTCACTGTCGGGGTCGGCTTTGGCAGTGACATACCAGGGATGATTAAAGCCGATGTGGTTGGGCGTGATATCGAGGATGAGCCGCATGCCACGCGCTGTCATCGCCTGACGCAGCTCGAGCAAGGCTTCGTCACCGCCCAAGGCCGGCGCGATATGGTCAAAGTTGCGGATGACATAATAGTGATTCGTTTCGGCGTCAAAGCTGGGATTGATGTAAATGGCGGTAATGCCCAGATCGACCAGGTAGTCCAGGTTCTGGGTGATGCCTTGCAGGTCGCCGCCAAAAAAGTCGACATTGCGCGAGACCGGGAATGGCTCGGGCAGCTCGCCCCAGTCGCGCGCGCTGGCAGGTTTTCCCATCAACGTGGCATCGCCATCCGGGCGGTCGTTGCTGGGGTCGCCATTGGCAAAACGCTCTGGGAAAATCTGATAAAAGACTTGCTCGCGCACCCAGGCCGGCGCATTGTAATCGCCGAGCACGCTGAAATTGAACCAGTCGGGACTGTCGACCGGGCTGGGTCCCAATTGATTCAGATAGAAAGAGCCGGTTTCGGTCAAAAAGTGAAAACAATAGTTGTTGTGGTGCATGGTGATGGCCAGGTCAGCCGCCCACCAATCGAATCCGTTGGCGGCGCTGGACCTCGTCATGGGGATGCGTTGCCATTCGCCATCGGGACGGCTGCGCAAGAGCAAGTGGCGAATGTCGGCTTCGGCTGGCACGCGGATGCGCAGCTCAATAGAAGCGCCGATTCGCGGCGTGATATCGCTGAGGAATAGCTCGGAACTATCGTGGTGGATGGTTTGCGTCCAGGCTGGCAATAGAGACATGGCAGTCCTCCCGCGCTCAGCTGCCAGTAGCTGCGTCGCCATAGAATTCAGTCTGCTGGTCGGGATGCCGCTGATACAGGCGCGTCATCTGGCGCAGCTTGTCTTTGACCGGGTCGTCCAGGTCGGTGTCCATGATGCGCCACGACCAATTGCCGGCTGGCAGGCCCGGCTTGTTCATGCGCGCCGACTCGCCCAGCCCCAGCACATCTTGCATGGGCAAGATGCAGGCGCGTGCAGGCGAGCGCATGCCGACTCGAGCCAATGTCCAAACGATGTCATGCACCTCGTGCCCCAGGTAGGCCTCGACAAATGCCCGTGTTTCGGCAGCGACTTCGCTTTCCCACCAGCCGCGCGTGGTGTTGTTGTCGTGCGTGCCAGTATAGACGATACAATTGGTCTTGTGGTTGTGCGGCAAGAAGGGATTGGCGGAGTCGCTCCAGGCAAATTGCAGCACCTTCATGCCCGGCAAGCCAAAGTCGTCGCGCAGCTTCTCGACGCCCGGCGTGATAACACCTAGATCTTCGGCGATGATGGGCAGCTCACCCAGCTCGGACAAGATTGTCTTAAAAAATCTGTGGCTTGGTCCGGGCATCCAGGCGCCCTTCACCGCAGTCGGCTCTGTCGCCGGGATGCGCCAGTAGGCTTCGAACCCGCGGAAATGGTCGATACGCACCGAGTCGACCAGCCGCAGCAAAAACCGCAGTCGCTGCAGCCACCAGTTGTAGCCATCGGCGGCCATGACATCCCAGCGATAGAGCGGGTTGCCCCAGCGTTGACCAGTCGGACTGAAATAATCGGGCGGCACACCAGCCACCGCTGTCGGTTGACCGTCCGTGTCTAGCAAGTAGTCGTCCTGGCGCGCCCAGACATCGGCGCTGTCATGCGCGACAAAAATGGGCAGGTCGCCAAAGAGTCGGATGCCACGCCCATTGGCATAGGCTTTTATTGCCGACCACTGCCGATGGAAGAGCCATTGGCGGAAGTGCTCAAGATCGATATTCTGCGCGTATTCGCCTGCTGCCCATTTCAGTGCAGCTGGATCGCGCCGTCGCAGCTTGACTTCCCATTCGACCCAGGGGCGCAGCTGATGAGCTTGCTTCAAGGCGATAAATAGCGCGAAGTCTTCCAGCCAATAGCGATTGCGCGCCACGAATTGCTCAAAAGCCGCTTGCAGCAATGTGTCCGGGCGGTCGCGGAAGCGGCGATGCGCCTTCGCCAACATGCGATCATGAAAGGGGATGACCCAGCCATAATCGACGCGCTCGGCGGGGAAGGGTGGGGCATCAGCCAGGTCGCGCGCGCTGAGCAGCCCATCATCGACCAGGCGATCCAGGCTGATCAGGTTGCAATTGCCAGCGAAAGCGGAAAGCGTCTGATAAGGCGAATCGCCATAGCTGGTCGGTCCCAGTGGCAGCGCTTGCCAGATCGACTGGCCTTGCTCTGCCAGCCAATCCACAAAGCGGTAGGCGCCAGCGCCGAGATCCCCAATGCCATATTGGCCCGGCAGCGAGGTTGGGTGCAGCAAAATGCCGCTGGCGCGCCCCTGCAAGTGCATATCAGCTGTCCATCAGCAGCGCATGCGCCGCCTCGCCGATATCTTCCAGCTTGACGCTCTGCTCGCGTCTGTCGGCCAGCCGCCGCAATTTGACAAGGCCCAGGCTGATTTCTTCCGAGCCGGCGATTGCCACCAGGGGGATGCCTTTGCGATCGGCATAAGCAATCTGCCGACCCAGCTTGCGCGATTCCAGGTGCAACTCGGCATTGATGCCAGCCCTGCGCAGCGCCTCGGCGATTCGCAGCGATTCGCGCCGGGTGTCCGCGCCGAACACAGTGACCAGCGCTTGCACCAAGGTCCCGCCCAGCCCGGCCGGATACAAATCCAGCGCGTCCAGCAGGTCGATGATGCGCTCAATGCCAAAGGATGTGCCGGTGGTGGGCAAGCTCTGGCGGCGAAACATGCCGATCAGGTTGTCATAGCGCCCGCCGCCGGTGATGCTGCCCAGGTTGGGCTGCGAGATGATTGTTTCGAATATCGGTCCGGTGTAATAGCCTAATCCGCGCGCCATGGTGAAGTCGAAGTCATAATGCTCGGCGGGCACATCGGCTGCTGCCAGCAAGTCGGCCAGTTCGCGCAGTTCTTCCAGCCCATTTTCGCCCTTGCCCAGCGCTTGCTCGACCAGGTCGAGGCTGGAGGCGCCCGGCGCATTGGCTTGCAGCAGGTCCATCATACGGCCGATTGCTTCCTCGGCGATGCCCCGCTCTGCCAGCTCGGCGCGAACGCCATCCGCGCCCAGCTTGTCGTATTTGTCGACGCTGCGATACAGGTCGGGCAGTTGGTCGGCGGGCAAACCCGAAAAAGCGCCAATGGCAGTCAACAAACGCCGGTGATTGATCTTGATGACAAATTGTGGAAAGCCCAGTCGGCTCAGAATCCGCTGCATCATGATGACGATTTCGGCGTCGGCCATCACCCCCGCCACGCCCACGATATCGGCATCGCACTGGTAGAACTCCCGGTAGCGTCCGCGCTGGGGTCGTTCGCCACGAAAAACCGGCGCGATGTGATACCGTTTGAAGGGCAGATTTAGATGGCTTTCGTGCTGCGCCACCACGCGCGCCAAGGGCACAGTCAAATCGTAGCGCATGGCTAGCGGTTCGCTGGCGCTGCGTCCATGCTGCGCGCTGAATATCAGCTGCTCGGCTTCTTCGCCATATTTGCCAAAGAGCGTCTCGCGCAGCTCCAGGATGGGCGTATCCAGCGGCTCAAATCCAAAGCGCTCGAAGATTTCGGTGATGCAGCCGATGACAAAACGCCGCCGCAACATCGCCCGCGGCAGAAAATCCCGAAAGCCTCTGGGCGCGCGCGGCTTGATAAACTCGCTCATTTGCGCTCCGTGGCTCAGCTGGCCCGTGTTGCCAGCGCTTGCCGGCGAACCTCTTCAATCTGCGCATAATGCCCGACTTCGTGCGACAGACCAAAGAGAAAAGCGGCCGGCGCATTCATGTGCCCAAAGCGCGCCGTGAATCGCTCGGATATGTCGCGCAAGGTATCCAGCAGCGGCGCTTGGGGCCAAGTTTCCAGGTAGGCATTGCGCATGCGCCGGCTTTCTTCCAGGCGCTGCCGCACATGCGCCACTGTCTGTATGTCGCGCCAGGGCGTCTCGTAACGCGGACGTTCTGAGGCGGGCACGCCACGCGCCAATAGCGAGCTTAGCGCCGCGCCTTCTTCGCTGCTGGCGGTCACATGCGCGATCAAATGTCCGAAATTCCAGCCGATCTCTTCTTCGCCTTCGACAGCAAAGGGGTCGCTGGCGCCGGGGTCTTCGGGCTCAAAGACGATATCCGCATCGGTCAAGCCGTCCAGCTGGCTGAGCAGGAAGTCAAGACTCTCGTCGCTGAGTGCGCGCAGATCAGCCGGTCCGATATTCTCGCGCGCCGCGTAATCCATGAAGCTTAGCTCGCCTTCGCGCATGGGGCTAAAGTCGATCATAAGATGTCTCCTGCGCTTGCAGATGATTGAGCTTTCATTCTACCGATGCTGGCCGATAAGACAAGCTGGCATACTGCAGGGGAGTGTCTATTTCCGTGTATGCCGTTGCCTCCCCCCGACTTTTCGGGGGGACTGAGGGGGGTTGTGCTTCCCCCCGACTTTTCGGGGGGACTGAGGGGGGTTGTGCCTCCCCCCGACTTTTCGGGGGGACTGAGGGGGGTGCAGGCTCAGCCGCAAGTCCCGATCGGCTCGACGAAGTCGGCGCTGATCCAGCCCTTGACGCCGTGAAAGTCCACCTTGAACCAATCTGCCGTACGCGCGACCGCCGTCAATGTCGCGTTGAAGGGGATGGCTCGGATGACATCGCCGCCGGGACTGGCGCGGAAGTTCAGGATGTATTGCGTTCTCACCATGCAGCCGCTCAGGCTCGTCTCTTGCGGGGCGGGCGCTTGCATTTGCGCAGCGGGCGGACGGGCGCCGGGCAGCAGGATCAAATTGCCAGGGCGGTCGATTATGCCGCAGGTCAAGCCATTTTCGTTGGTCGCTGGCAAATCATAGACGACGCGGGGAATGGGCGCGGTGTCGATGAACTTGAAGGCGCTGCCTTCCGCTTCAAAGCAGATTTTTGTGCCAGGCAGGATCCAGCTCCAGACATTCACCGCATCAGCAAAGCCGCTCGCGGCGATCTCGGCGTTGCCAATACCCACCGCGTCGAGGCGCTGGCATTGCGTGGATTCGGTGAGGTTATAGGTGACGATGCCGGGCAGGGTCAAGCAGGACGAGATGCCGGGCGTGGCGGTGGCGCTGGGCGTGGCGGTGGGCGGGATGTAGACAAGGCCATCGCCCGCTGCTGCTTGCTTTACGCTGGGTTTGCGATGCAAGCGCAGGCAGGTCAGGTTGCTCTCAGGGCCGATGG
>MKWU01000103.1_pt1 | contig 145871 bp, 130 predicted proteins | sample 809101 | NCBI WGS metagenome assembly MKWU01 (sample SAMN05860141, study PRJNA318959) | sponge metagenome | host: Aplysina aerophoba | place: Slovenia: Piran, Adriatic Sea, Gulf of Piran | collected 2013-05-07 | reverse complement strand
CTGGAGGCCGAGATCGCGGCCTGGGTGCGCGACCGCAACGCCCTGGGCACGCCCGTGCACTGGCAGTTCACGACCGAGGACGCCCGCATCAAACTCCTGCATCTGTACCCTACTTTTGAGTGAAGTTGACCCACTAGCCTGCCAGACCGACATCGCCGAGACGAGCGCGGAAGGGCCTGCTGGCCGTCAAGAACAACCAGTTCGACCTGCACGACCACCGGCGGTGCAACTTCGCCTACCTGGACCGCGCCGGCGGCACCGCCGCGGACCACGACCACAGCGAGACTGGTGGAGCGGAGGCACGGATGCACCGAGCGGCGTACCTGCACGATCATGGGCGGTGCCAATGGCATCTAGGACGAGCTCGATCCCGACCGCCGCTGGGTCCGGCTGGGCTGCACCGTGCGCATAGTGGCCGAACGGACCGTGCACTACTACATCACCAACCTGCCCGTGATCGTCGGCACCGCACGCGTGGCCGACTTGGTGCGCGGCCACTGGGGCGTCGAGAACAGCCTGCACTGGGTACTGGACGACAGACGACACCTTCCAGGCGGCCCTGCGATGCATCGCATTGAACTTCCTGACCCTTCTCAAACAATATTTCTGGCCAAAGTTGTCAATTCGCCGATTGCACAAGATGGTGGCCCGCAACCCCGCACGACTGGAGCCCATCATGCATGGCTCTGTGACGACTTTGTCAACACCCTGGGCTGTCTTCCTGTTTCCCTTGCGCCATGTTTGTTGCATTAATCAAAACATGAAGCACCAATTGCATTGTCCGCCAATACTTTGAATTCGTCGGATTTTTCCAACCTGTCAATGGCTGTGTCGATCCAGTAGTCCCATTGATTCCATGTATGCGCCATTTCAAACGCATTCCCGGCAAGGCTAAACCATAGCACATTTTGCATAAAATACCAATGCGCCTCTCCAAATCCCCACGGGGGATTCAGCTTGTCTGATTCTGCATCAACAATATCAAACCTGTCAATGAGGGCTAACATCTCCATATCCCAATTTGGATATGATTCAGGTTCTTTATCAAGCAAATAACCAATGTCGCGGAGTAATATTTCTTGAAGATTCCCTATCCATAGTACTGCTTGCGCGTAATAGGCGAAGTCGTCTGTTTGGCAAATGTAATTGAACGTTTTAGGAGTAGGTTTTACTGTGTTTTGATCTATTTGAAGTTGTTCTTCAATCAAAGGCAAACCATTGTGGTAACGCCACCAACAATCTTCTTTGTCTTGCTGTGTAGTATAGTACGTAGTGCAGATTATATCAGGGCCGTTAACATTGGATTGTTGTATTGTTTCCGGTGCCTGTGTTGGTGCAGGGGGTGGTGTGAACGTAGGCGATGGTGGCCGTGTCGCCGTAGGTACCGGTGTCAGCATCATCGGCAATTTTTCAACATTACCCTCAACTAACCCAGACCATATCCAAATATTCTCATCAATTTGAATCCACTCGCCGTCCGCAGTTCTAGCAATTGGAAACAAAACATCGTTTAGTTGCCTTCCACCAACAATGTCATAATCGGTGCCCGGCCCACTCCGGAGATTGGCACTGCCCGTCACGTAGTACTCCGGAGAAGGCGTTACCGTCGGTTGTCTGGTCGCTATTGCTGTAGGTCGACGAGTAGCTGTGGCCGTTGCAGTTGGGCTAATCGGATTGGGAACTAGCTCAGTTGTAGGTGTGGCACTGGACTTGCCAAGATTCACTTCAGACGCAACGCTTCCAGAATCTCGTTGTTGTGCAGCCAACTGTACAGTTGGTGTGAAGGTTTGAACAGGAGTGACAACGGCTTGTTGAGAGTTTGTTGGTGCAGGTTCTTCAGGTGGACGTGACTGCCTGCAACTCGACAACAATACGCAGGCAACCCAAAGGAGTGTGATGAAGATGAATTTGTTCATCCTTCGTGGTTTGTGCTACTGGCAGGCGGTCACACCACCGTCGACAAAGATGTTTTGCCCGGTCACGAATGAGGAACTGGGTGAGGCCAGGAACACGGCGATGCCGGCCAAGTCCTCGGTTTCGCCCACCCGGCCCATGGGGATGCGGCTGACCAGGGCATTGTAGAAATCCGGATCGTTCAGGTAGCGGTCCACCAAGGGCGTGCGGATGAAGGTCGGCGCAATGCCGTTCACCCGGATCCCGTGCTCCGCCCATTCGCTGGCCAATTGCTTGATCAGTATCCCAAGGCCCCCCTTGCTGCCGACATAGGCCGCATAGCCCCGCCGGATGCCCAAGTTGGAGCGCACCGAGGTGATGTGGATGATGCTGCCCCCGTGTCCTTGGGCAATCATGCTGTGGGCCGCAGCCTGGGAAAGCAGGAAGCCGCCCTTGAAGTTGATGTCCATGACCGTGTCCCAGGACTCCTCGAGGACATCGGTGGCCGGCTCCTCAATCTGCGTTCCGGCACTGTTGACCAGCACGGTAACAGGCCCCAGGGCCGCTTCGGCGATTTCGAAGCCGGCGGCTATCGAGTCGGCCTTCGTGGCATCCATTTCGGCCCCTACCACCCGGCTGCCATCGCCGGAGATGCGGGCCGCCGCCGCGTCGCACCGATCCTGTTGGCGTCCGGTAACGGACACCTTCGCGCCGAAGGCGTGGCAGGCGGCTGCGATTTCACCGCCGATGCCGCCGGTGCCGCCCACCACCATTACGTGCTGGCCGTCCAAGTCAAAAAGGCTGCTGTGCCCGGACACGATCACGTCTCCTGTGGGAAGGTCGGCAGTTCGCTTCAGTCGTTGATGATGGCCACGGCCCGTACCGGAGCCGCCGTGGCACCCCGCAGCTTGATGGGCAGTGCCGAGAACGTGAACCCGGTCGGCTCGGGAATCTGATCCAGGTTAATCAGGTTCTCGATGTGGTAGTACTCCCGCTCGCGCATGACACGGTGGGCCTCCCACAGCTTGCCCCGCTCGAACATGGCATCGATGGGCGGATCGAAGCCGATGGCATCGATGCCCATCATCATGACGCCCCGGTCCAGCAGCCAGTGCACGGCCTCCTTGGTCATGCCGGGATGGTCCTTGAGATAGTTGGGGCTGTGGCGCTGCTTGGAGGCGTCGGTCCGCAGCAGGATGATGTCCAGCGGCTGCACTTCATGGTCGATCTCGGCCAGGGCGGCCTCAATGTCCTCCACCAGAATCTCTTCGCCCGGCCCCTTGTGGGTCAGGTTCAGGATCACACCGTTGCCGTAGCAGTATTCCAGGGGAATGGCCTCGGCCGCGCCCGGCGCGTTCGGATTGCAGTGGAACCAGCTGTCCATGTGGGTGCCGATGTGGTCGCCCATCACGATCACGCCGTTGTTGCAGTGCTCCACGCCGTACTTGTCGGCGCCGGTTTCCTTGGCGTACTCCTCGTGGGAGTAGTAGACGTTAATGGCGGGCGGCACATTGCCGGGATAGATCACCATCCCCTTATGCACTTCCATGCTCAGTTCGATCAGACGGTGGCCCATCGTTGAAGTCTCCTGTTGGGATCGGAGGCACAGGCCCCCTGGGACGCGGCGCGCCGCGATTGGTTGGTTAATTGGTTAGGTGCAGTCCCAGCCGCCGTCGACGCGCAGGACCGCACCGGTGATGAAGCTGGCTTCGTCGGACACCAGGAAATACACGGCCGCCGCCAGTTCGGCCGGATCGCCGGCCCGGTTGAACACGCTGTTGGCGGTCAGGATGGCCTTGGTGCCCTCATAGTCTCCGGAGTCGATCATGGACTGCTCCAGCATGGGAGTGTGGAAAAACCCCGGCACAACCGCGTTGCAGCGAATGCCCCGCGGCCCGTAGTCCAGGGCCATGCTCTTGGTCAGTTGGATCACGCCGCCCTTGGCGGCCACATAGGCGGCTCGTTCCGGAATCACGTCGTAGCTGAGCACAGACGCGACATTGACGATGGCTCCCTTGCCATGCTCCAGCATGGCCGGCAACACGGCCCGCGACACCAGGAAAATGCCCTTGAGATCGACATTGAGCATGTCGTCCCAATCCTCGTCGGTGCAGTCCAGCACGCCGCCCCGGCGTTCAATGCCCGCATTGTTGACCAGGATGGACACCGGTCCCAGTTCGGCTGCGGCCGCAGCCAGGACTTCGCAGTCCTCCCTGGAAGCCACGCTGCCCTGAACAAAGACGGCCGTGCCTCCGGCCGCTTCAATCTCGGCGACGGTGGCCTCTCCGTTGTCGGGCCGGTCGGAATTGACCACCACCGCGGCGCCCTCGCGGGCAAGCCGCAGGGCCGTGGCCCGGCCCAGTCCGGAAGTCGAACCCGTGACGACCGCAACCTGTCCTGCCAAGCTCATAGGAATATCGCCTTGTCTGCATCCGTGCCCGTGGTGACCATTTCCCGGAACATGTAGTCCTTGGGAAAGGCGTCCGCCATCAGGCCCTCGTAGAAGTTCCTGAAGTTGTAGGTCGGCTCCCAGCCGAGCACCTTGCGACTGTGGGAGATGTCGTCGATCTTCCACAGGTTGCGCGAGTCGAACAGTTGCTGCAGCTCGTCGCCATCGCCGTATTCGGCCAGCTTGTCGCAGGCCCCTGGGTAGTAGCGCTCCACGACCGCCCTGGGATCGGTCCGCAGCTCGGCCACGTCCTCCCTGGTGAACTCCGTGCTGCCGCTGAGCAGGAACACCTCGTGGCCCAGATTCTCCTTTTCGATGGCCAGCACTCCGGCCCGCACCAGGTCGCGCCGCAAGGCGGACCGCTGGAACAGGAGGGAGGTGCCCATGCGGGTCACGGACTTGCCATCGGCCGCGCCGAACCAGGCATTGCGCAGGACCGCCGTCTCCACACCGTCGATGCGGGTGGCGTACTCCGAAATCGGCTCCATCACGTACTTGGCCAGGGCGTAGACATAGTCGGGCCGGGCCGGCGTCCACTCGTCGCAGACCTCCCAGTCGGTGGGCGGAATGCGCTGCCCGCGCGCGGCCTCGCTGCCAATCATCACGACGCGGCCAATCCCCATCTCGCCGGCCAGCTGCAGGATGTTGAAGGTGCCCATGACCGTGGTGTTGAAGTGTTCCACACCCGTGTGGGCCCGGTTGACCGGCGAATCCGGAGGATAGCGGCGTCCGCCCACCACCGTATGGAAGACGGCATCGACACCCTCCATGGCCAGGGCCAAGGCTCCGAACTCGGTCACGGAGCAGTTGACGAACTCGTGTTCGGTCTCCATGTGCACGATGTCGGACAGGCGCAGCTCGTGGCCCGCCAGCGAGAGCTGGGCAATCAACTCCTCGCAGAAGTAGCCGCTGGCACCGGTAATCAGGATCTTCATGGATACACCTTGTCCCCGTAGGGAGCTTCTGGAGAGTCGATGCGGATGCGACTGGGGTCAACCCAGCCGACCTCCCGCCCACTGGATGCCGCGCACGTACAACTGCTGCACGGACGGATGGCCAAGCGCCCGTTCATCATGCCCCAGCGAAATGCTGAAGACGCGGCCCTTGCCGTAGGGCTTGGTCCACACCACGGGGTGGCCCTGGGAGCGGGCCAGGATCCGCCAGCGGGTGATGTCGCCGTCCACCACATAGAGTTCGTCCTGGACCTCGAATTCCCCGACGCCCTCGGTGATGGCCGAACTTTCCAGCAGGCCTTCCCGCGTCTTGTAGTGCCGGGAAGCCTCCGTCTCCACACGCAGCAGTTTGTTGGGATCGTGGAAGACGAACGTGCCGCCCACCATGTCGTGGTACTCGCGGGAGTTCATCCACGAGGCCGTGGCCGGATGCAGGCAGGCAAAGCCGGTGCCATTGGCCACCGCGGCCAGCAGATTCCGACACTGGGCCTCGGAAGGCTCCCACCAGCTGGTGTAGTCCGCGATGACATCGAAACCGGACAGGTCCCCGTCGAGGGCCCGTTCCGGGTAGTGCGTCATGTGCACATCGAAGTGGGGCTCGAGACACGCCATCAGCGCGCGGCGGTGGGCCGGCTGATCGTGGTACCAGGCCCCGCCGGCCAGCAAAAGAATCTTCATGGCAGACGGCTCCTACAGGCGGCCGGCCGCCCACAGGGCGCCGCGCCGCATGACTTCCGTGGTGTTGGGCACCAGGAAGCGTGTTTCGTCGTGGCCCAGGGCCGAGACGAAGACCCGTCCCAGACCGAAGGTCTTGGCATACATCACCGGATGGCCCTGGGCGCGGGCCAGCACCTGCCACTGGGTCTGATCGCCCTGCAGAAAGAACAACTCGTCGTTGACGGTGTAGTTCTCCAGGCCCAGTGTGATGGGATGCTGCAGGGTGTGGCGGTTGGGGCCGAACTCGACCACGAAGTCCCCGGCGCCCCGTTCGTCCAGCGACTTGCCGGCGAACTTGGAGCCGATCATCCCGAAGTAGGCCTGGGAGTTCCAGAAACTGGCCAGGCCGCCGTGCACCACCACCAGACCGGCGCCACCGGCCACATGGTTGATCAAGGCGTAGTGCTCCGCCGACTCCGGCTCGCGGTCCGTCGTGGCATTGACCACCACGTCGACGCTCTCCAGGCCGTCCGGGCTGAGGATCGCCATGTCCTCGCTCTGGGACACCGTGTGGGCACCGTCGTTTTCGAAGATGGCCTGCAGGGCCGTCCGGATTTCCGGGCTGTCGTGGTGGGATCCGCCGACCAGCAGCAGAATGTTCATGGTTGGGGTTCCTGGGAAAGAGGCAACGAGGCGCTCAGCCACTACGCTCGGACCAGGTCACCTGGTCGCCCAGGAGCCCGGCGAGATAGTCCCGGCTCATGCGGGCCGCCTCGCCCGGCGGGCGGGGTGCTTCGGGGGTACCGTCCAACTCGACCGTGACCCAGCCGTTGTAGTCGATATCCTCGAGGATGGCGAAGATGGCCGGCATGTCGATCACCCCGGAGCCGATCGGTTCGTAGCCCACGTAGCCGGTCTCGCGGCCGCCGCCGTAGTCCTTGAGATGGACATGGGCAATGATGGACTTGTAGTCCTCCAGCGTGGCCACGGCATCGTCCCCGGCCTTCGCGATTTGGCCGGTATCGGGCGCAAACGGCAGCAGGTCCGTGTCGGCTGCATCGAAAAAGTTGTCGATGTCCTGGCGGGTCTCCAACAGCGTGCCGGTGTGGGGATGGACCGCCGACTGCATGCCGTGGTCCAGGCCGATGCGGGCGATCTCGGCGAACGCGTCCGCGATGTGGCGCCAGCCGGCGGCCGTGTCGCAGATGCCGCCCTTGCGGCTGCCGGCGGCAATCAGCACGGTCGTGGCGCCCATCTCACTGGCCCGGCGGATCCAGTTGAGGGCGTTCTTGATGTCCTCGGCCGGAGAGGAATCGTGTCGGAAACCGGTACCGACGTAGGTTCCGATGAGGGGGATGTCGTACTTGGCCAGCAGGGCGGCGTAGTCGGCGCCGTCCTGCTCATAGGCCTCGATCACGCCGCCGATCGTCTCGTAGGCGTTGTAGCCGCAGGCGGCCACGTCGCGCACGGCCGCTTCGGCGGTGGAGGCATCGTAGCCCCACGTGATTCCGCTGTGGGCAATTCGGTACTGCATGGGCTAGGGTCCCGGGTTGGGCGGTTCAGGCGGTTGGCGGCCGCGGCCGGTCCGGCGCGGCCGTGGGCATGGGGATCAGTACCCGATGGCCAGCTCCCCTTCGGCGCCGTCCAGGATCATGACCAGGCCCGTGGCATCCACCGGCACATCGAAGATGGCCGGTCCCAGCCGTTCCTCGTCGGTTTCGAAGACATGCTGGACATGCTGGTTGGATTGATCGCCGTAGGTCTCGGGGTCCGTGTAGAAGATGTAGGCCAGGTGCACGTTGCGCTTGCCCAGTTCGTACTCGTTGCCCTGGTCGTCGCGCAGCCTGAGCGTGCGCACCAGCAGGAGCATGTCCTCGCCGGCCAGGTTCTTCAGGCGGATGGGCACAATCACCCATTCGCCGCGTTGGGCCGGCTGGGCGGACGTCTCGTACTGGGAAACCTGGGCCAGGCCGGAGTCCTCCCCTTCGTCGCCCAGCAGGGTGTCCTTGCCCGCCAGGCCGGTGATCTCGACTTCCCAGGCATTGGACCGGAGCACACCGCCCACCTCCGTGCCTTCCTCGAGGAGGACCGGCATCAGTTCCGACCTGTCCCGGCCGCGGTTGCAGCCGGCCAGCGCGACCGCCAAGACCAGCAGGATGACCAGAACCGGCCCCCTCGAACGGACAAGTCGTGGGCGCGGGCGCATCTCCATGGTGGACACCGGACTCTGAATCTGAAGAAAGACCGGGGCCGGGGACGGCGGACTCCCGTCGTCCCCGGCCCCGGTCAGGGAATAAAACTAAAGGTTGCGAACCGAGTTGTCGAACAGTTCGTTGGTGTCGGCCGACAGGCCTTCCAACGCTTCCTCGACGCTGCCGACGCCTTCCAGCATCAGCGGATCCATGTGCTGCTCGTAGATCGGCATCCACTCCTGTCCCTCGGGGAACAGCGGGAAGTGCTCTTCGGACTCGGCACCCAGCACCCAGGCGGCATGGCCGTAGTTGGGCAGGAACTGCTCGATTTCCTGCACGTTCCACTTGCCGGACGACTTGCGTCCGGGGAAGCCGCCAAAGCCGTTCACGGCCATGAAGCGGGCCTGTTCCGGATCCGTCAGGTTCCAGCGCATGAACTCGTAGCCGATCTCCGGGAAATTGGAGCCGGAGGGAATGAACCAGCCCACGTTGCCCTCGAAGCCGAAACGGCCATTGGGGCCCACCGGTTCGGGACCAATCCCCATGCGGAAGCTGTCGCCGACCGCCTCCACCGAGGCGCGGGTCTCGTCGGAGAGCGTCCACCACATGCCAATGTTGCCGGCCGCAAAGGCGGAGAACTGACCGCCGAAGAGTTCCAGATCGGCCGCGGACGGGGAGACGCCGTGCGTGTGCAGGACGTCGTAGGTGAACTGGAAGGCCTCGATCGTCTCGGGTTCGAGCATGTTGGCCTGAGTCACGTCCTCGTTGAAGAAGTGGCCGCCAAAGCCGCGGGTCACGTTCCACTGGCGGATGGCCCAGTGGCCGGTGGCCAGGCCGTAGACCTTGTCGTCGCCGGAGGTGTCCGTGGCCTCGATGGCCAGATCCAATAGATCCTGGTAGGTCCAGTTGTCCGGGGGCGGCCAGTCGCCCATGATCGGATCCATGATGTCGCGGTTGATCAGAATCGCGCGCGGGGCCCAGTCAATCGGGAAGCCGTACTGCTTGCCCTTGTAGGCGATGTTGTCCACCGCCGTAAAGTGGAAGTCGTCCGGCCAGTCGATGGGCGGCAGCGCATCGATGTAGTCGTCGATCGGCAGCATGAAGCCCTTGTCGGCGAAGGGGGCCGTGCGGGTGAAGTGGATCATGGCCGAGTCCGGATGTTCGCCGGCGGCCAGCAGCACCACGATTGTCTCCCAGTAGGCACTCCAGCCGCCTTCGGGTGCCGGTTGGAACTCCATGTTGGGATAGAACTCGGCAAACCATGCATGGTGCTGGTCCTGGACAGCCACGCTGCCGGGACCCCAGCCGCCCGCGACGAAAGTGCCAGCCGTTTCCATCGGCACCGTACCCATGGTGAATTCCGCGCGACGGGCGGGATCCACATCGGCCACTTCCTCCAAGACGACGGGGGCTTCGGTCGGGACACAGGCGGCCGCCACCACGCCGGCCGCGGCATACGAGGAGACGCGCAGGAAGTCCCTGCGGCTCAATCCAAACTTGCGAGACATTTCACTACTCCCTGTTGAATGGGAAAACAAGACAAGACGGAAACGCGACGACGGACGGACCGTGCCGCGGCGACGTGACAATCCTGATGCGCGGGCTGCGTGGCTACCCCTTGAGACCTGTGGTCACAATCCCCTGCACATAGTACTTCTGGCCGGCCATGAACAGGAACAGGATGGGCAGCACGGACAGGGTGCTGGCCGCCATGATCAGGTGCCAGGGCGTCCGGTTGGGGAAGCGGCTCTGGAACTTGGCCAGGCCCATGGGCAGGGTGAACTTCTCCGGCGAGCGCAGGATGATCACCGGCCACAGCAGTTCGTTCCAGACCCCCATGAAGGTAAAGATGGCCAGGGTCGCGATCACCGGCTTGGAGACCGGCAGGATCACGGTCCAGTAAATGCGCAGGCGGGTGGCCCCGTCGATGTAGGCCGCATCCTCCAACTCCCGCGGGATGGACATCATGAACTGGCGCATCAGGAAGGTACCCCAGGCGCTCACCACCCCCGGCACAATCAGGGCGTAATAGGTGTCGATCCAGTTGAAGGTCCGCATCAGCACGAAGCTGGGGATGAGGAGGATGGCGCCCGGAATCATCATGGTGCCCAGGTACATCAGGAAGATCTTGTCCCGACCCGGGAAGTTGATGCGCGCGAAGGAGTAGCCCGCCAGGGACGAGGTCAGGAGCACGCCCAGCGTCACCGACAGGGACACGAACATGCTGTTGCCCACGTAGCGCCCCAGGGCGGTCTGCTCGAACACCACCAGGTAGTTGATCCACTGGATGGACTCCGGGATCAGGGTGGGAGGGAACTTGTAGATCTCGTACTGGGTCTTGAACGACGACGACAGCATCCACGCGAATGGCCCCACCATCACGATCGAGCCCGTGGCCAGAATCAGGTGCGTGAAGAGGTCTCCGATGCGCTTGGCGCCGGACTTGGACATGCCATCCGGACGGACCGCCTGCAATTCCGAAGCGGGTTGCAAGGTTTCCTGTTTTACAGCCATGCGAATCCCAGTGCGCTTGTCGATTGCCGGTGGTTGTCGTCAGTCGGCGAAGCCGTGCACCCAGTTGCGGGCATACAGCCACTGCCCCAGGGTGAAGAGCATAATCGTGGCGAACAATACCATCGCCATGGCGGAGGCAAACCCCATCTTCAGGTAGAGGAAGCCGTTGTTGTAGATGTGCAGCACCATGGTGGTGGTCGCATTGGCCGGGCCGCCGCGGGTCATCAGGTAAAAGACGTCGAAACCCTGGAAGGCGCCGATGATGGAGGTGACCATGACAAAGAAGATGGCGGGCGACAGCATCGGGACGGTGATGGCCCAGAAGCGTTGGCGCGGGTTGGCCCCATCCATCACGGCGGCCTCGTACAGTTCCGCCGGGATGCCCTGCAGGCCTGCAAGAAAGATCAGCATGGCGAAGCCGATGCTCTTCCACCAGCCCATCAGGATCAGGGACGGCATGGCCGTGCGCCGGTTCAGGAGCCATTGGGGGCCGTCGATCCCGACATAGCTGAGCAGGAGGTTCAGGAAGCCCACATCGGGGTGGTAGACCCACAGCCACACGATGGAGGCGGCCACGCTCAGGGTCACGTGGGGGATGAAGTAGACCAGGCGGTAGGTGAGAACCCCGCGCATTTCCCGGTTGATCATCATGGCCAGCCCCAGCGCCAGCACGATCGTGGCCGGGACCATCCCGAAGGCCCAGTAGAAGGTCTGCCCGAAAACCTGCCAGAACAGGTCGTTGTTGAACATGACCTGGAAGTTCTCGAGGAACGTGAACCGGGGCGGCCAGGTCAGATCGTAGTTCGTGAAGGCGAAGTACACCGCCGCCAGCATGGGGCCGGCCAGGAAGACGAAGAAGGCGATGATGTTGGGCAGCAGGAACAGGTAGCCCTCGATGGCCTCGCGCCGCGCCAGGCCGGACATCTCGGACCAGCGGGGACGCGGAGGGGTGGCGGCCACCGGCTGACTGGGCGCTGGTACCTGGGCGGATACGGTCATGGATGGATTTCCGGCTTAACGGACGGCACGGTCGAGCGCGGCACAGGACACATCGGCCGCGTCCCTCTATTTTCCGCAAAGTGAAGTTGGGCCGCAAACGGCAACCCGGATCCTAGCACGGTTGGAATGGTCGATTCACGATTCGCAGGCATTCGAACGCGGCAGGGCAGGCAGGGGCATAGCAACTGCCCGGTCCGGACCTGCACCGGGTGCCGGAGGGCCGGATGCCAATCCGTATCGTGCAGCATGGCCCCAGCCGCGTCCGTTGGACGCAGCTCCCCACTCCGTGCACCGTCGCATCGAGAAGTGCCGGGCAAATACCGACGGGCATCGCTTCGGCCAGGAGTGCACTGCAATCAAGGAGCCAGTCCCCGTTCGGCCCCCGGGCCCAGTTCCAACAGGGAGACAGTCGCGATGATTGAGTGCGCGCCGGGGAAGAGTAGAATTAGCCTGGCTTGGGTCATCATTTTGAAGTTGGCACGCTGGGGTATTAACGCCATGAAGCAGGGAGAGACGGGCATGACTCGAGACAAACGGGGCAGGCTGACACGTCGGGACTTTCTCGGTGTCGCAGGTTTGGTCACAGCGACCTTGGGCTTGCAAGCCGGTCTGACCTTGGCTCCAATCCAGGCCGAGGCCAACGTCAATGAAGAACGGGCACCCGCCAACGTCTGGGCGCGCCTGGGCAATCTCATGTTGGAAGAGATGCCGCCAAATTCACCGCTGTACGGCCAATACGGCTACGGACCGGAATCGGCTTCGCGCCCGGGGCACCCCGTGGGCTGTCTCTGTTGTGTGTAGAGCCGGCTGATTCGGTTCGACAGGCAAGGGCGTTCAGGACTTGGAGTCCACCGACATCGCCTGATTCTCCAAGCCGACATCGACTTCCACAGACGTCTTGTTAGTGGTTCGCTCACGTTGGGACCGTGAGCCGACGGGCAGAGCCGGTCCATGGACGGTCATCGGAGGCCGGCCGAAGCCCAAGCCATAGGAGTTGAGCGTTTGCGCGGTTCCGCGCGTGTCCTCGAGTTGGGAGGTGGCGCGAACCAAGGCCCGCAGTGTTCGCGCCAAGCCGAGGGCGCCGGGGAGGTTCCCGCACCCGAACTTGATCCGGTTGGTTCGGTGGAACGCTGCCGGACGCCGGATTGGCGGTCCACGTCTTCACATCGGTGGTACGACGATGTGGGCACATGGCCTGAAGTCACCGGGAAACTTCCGCGTTGGCCATCGGAGCAACCGGGCCAGCGACGATGGCGTATATCCAAGGAGGAAGTTTCAAGGATTGACAGTCACCACGCCGGCCCAGTTCCATGCCGCATCAACCAATTTGGCGTTTGATCGCCCTTGGAAACCTGCTCGCGTTGCGGCCCGGTATTGGGACCGGGCCGCAACGCCCGATGCACCGTGACGGAAACGGCCCCGCCGTCTACCCAAGGTGCTCCACGGAACACAAACTCTCCCTTAACGCGACCTTAACGTCCAACGGGCCGGACCGGATCTAGACTTTGGACATCGAGCATGCAGGACGGCTGCGGGATGCATAGTGCATCTCCGGCCATCATCCGGAAGAGGTTCACACCCATGCACAACTACCAGGAACTCTCCCAGCAACTGACACGCCACTTTCTGTTCGGCGACATCCCGGACAAAGACTTGGCCAGGGATGTCTGCCCGGCTGTGCGCGTGCTGCGCAGGCACGCCGGCGACTGCTTCTACCGAGCGGGCGACGACTGCGAAGCCGTCTACCTGGTGCTGGAAGGCGAGGTGATCCTCACCCGGCAATCGCCGCGCCAGCACGTGATTGTGGGCCGCATCGGCGCCAACGGCTTCTTCGGCGAGCAAACCATCCTGAAGGGCCACCGCATGCACAGCTCGCGCGCCGAAGCCCACACGGACACGGTGTGCGTCGAGATCACGCGGCGCAACTTCAAGTACCTGCAGCAACGGTTCCCCTCCATCATGGTGAGAATGCTGGAGAGCGAAAGTTCGAAGGGACGCAACGTGCTGGACCATCTGCGCAGCATCCGCCTCGATCCCGTGATGCTGAGGGTCGTGCGCGCCCTGCTGGGCCTGGCCAAGTCGGCCGGCACCACCGTGCTGACGGATTTGGGCCACCAGGACATTGCCGATTCCATCGGCACCAACCGCGAAACGGTCACCAACGTGTTGCACGACCTCTCCGACAAAGGCCTCATCACGCGCGGGCGGATGCAGGTGACGCTTGACGACGTGGCCGGCCTGCAACGCCTATTGGCCGGAAGCATTGCGTAGAACCGTCCGCCGCAGGCAGTAGACCGGCGGGTTGCGCGCCAGATTGCGCAAGGCGCCGGATGCCCTCCGCCCATTCCGGGCGGCGCGGGACCGGTACCGGTTGCACTAAGACTGCATTTGACGGGCTTCCCTGGTGGGAGCCCGTCGGCCATTAACCCTTTCCCGGGCCAGCGGAACCCGAGGTTTGCAAACGGGCAACAATGCCCGGCAGCCGCCGCGCGCGGTTTTCCACTCGGCCGGACGTCACGCATGCGTCCCTCCAGCTTGGCGTCAATTTCACCTGCCCGCCTGCCGGTGTCATCATTATGAACACGCAAGGAAAACCACCGGCACAGCGTCCTTCCGATGGCCAACGCCCTCGAACCGTCCCACCGTCCCCCAAACCTGACATGTTGGTTCGCCAACCGTCGTATTCCGGCTGTTCATCGTCGCCGGACGCCTGTAAGGCGGACTGCGTGTGGCGACTGACGCAAGGCGGGGCCGTGAACTTGTCCACCGCGCCCGGGAGTCGCTCGTCGGGTTGATTGGCATTGCCCTGGTGACGCGATGCCTGACGGACACGGGATTCCAGATTTTCTACCCCTTCCTGCCCATGCTGGCCGGTGGGTTGGGGCTGAGTACAGCCCGGATGGGCCAGCTCCTGGGACTGCGCAACCTGACCGGGCTGCTGTCGCCTGTTTTTGGCGCCCTCGCCGACCGCCAAGGATTCCGAAAGTGGTTGCGTATCGAACTGCTGGGCCTGTCGGCCGGTTTCTTGTTGTTGGCGCTGGGGCCATCCCTGCCAGTCAAGGTTTTCGGGTTCGTCCTGTCCGGCGTCGCCACCCTTGCCTTTGTGCCTACGTTGCAGGGATATCTGAGCCACCGGTTGCGTTATTCCATGCGTGCCCGCGGCATCGGGATCGTGGAGTACGGCTGGGCCTTCGCGGGCATTGCCGGTCTGTCAACAGCCGGCTGGATCATCGAACGAACCAGTTGGGAAGTACCGTTTGTCATTTTGGGCATCGGCATGGCCGTCCTGTTCGTTGTGTATTACCTGCTGCCGCCTGGCCATCCGGAAAGCGCCCGACAGCGCTTGTCCGACCCCGCGGCCGGCCGACGCCAGCAGTTGACCGATCTCGTGGGTTCCCTATCCAGGTCGGCCTGGGCCACCATCGCCTGCACCGGATGCCTGTCGTTCGCCATGTTCAACGTGCTGATTGTGTTCGGGGACTGGCTGACCCAAACCTACGGCCTCGGCGCCGGGGACATGGGCCGCGTGGCCATGGCCATGGGCATCGCGGACCTTTGCGGCAGCATCGGCGCCAGCGCGTACAGCGACCGCATCGGCAAACGCCGCGCCGTGCTGGCAGGCGGGGTCCTGGCCATCGCGGCGTTCGTGCTGCTGCCGATATTGGGGAACAGTCTTGTCGGCGCCGTTGGGGGTTTGATGCTCATGCGCGTGGCCCTGGAATTTGCCATCGTCTCCATGTTGGCCTTTGCCAGCGAACAGGACAGCCACCGCCGAGGGCAAATGATGTCGATGATGGGCGCCGCCAACTTCAGCGCATCCGCCATCGGCGGCTTTACCGGACCGTGGAGTTTCCTGCGCCTGGGCATCACCGGCCCGTCCCTGCTGGCTGTCGCCGGCATGCTCGCGTGTACCGTTTTGAACATTGGGTTCATGCGCGAGCCGCAAGGGCGAGACTGATTCAAGCCTTCCGCCGCGCGTTGCAACCCCGGCCGCCTGCCGCTTGTCCCCCGTCCCGGGAAGGGCCGCTGCCAAAACCCATTGCCCTTGCGACTGTCCGTATCCGCTGCATTCCGCAACGGATGTGGATACCGGGGGCCACGCCCGGGAGAGCCCCGCCGACTGCCGGGAAATCCCATAGATATCCCAAGTTATCCCAAAATCCGCTTGGGATAACTTGGAATCGAACTGGAAAGCCAACAGCTGGTTGGCCCCGCGGGGAGTATTGCGGGCCTGTTCCGCTCACCCAATGGCACAGGACGCGCTGGAACCCGGCCGGGCCGTCAGTCGGAAGCGGTTAGCGGTGACTGATCGCTCTCGTTCCGGAAGTCGCGGGTCAATTGGGCGAGCAGGAAGAAAATGTTCTCCACCGCGTTGGTGGTTTCCACAATGATGCGTTGCCGAACGTGGTCTTCCTCCGGGGTTGCCGACAGGTTGCGTTCCCGAATGTTCTGCATCAGGACCCTGCGGTCGCCCATCAGTTGCTCGACGAATTCCCAGGAATCGTCATCGTCGCTTTCCAGGGCGTCCAGGAATATGAGGAACGCGGCGTCGGTTCCCTCGACGATGGTCATCTGAAACGTGTCCAGTTCCTCATCTTCCGGCAGTTGCAGCAGGAACTCGGGCACGGCCGAGAATTGTTCGTCCAGCCAGGTGATCAATTTCTGCCGGCTCAGGACGGCGTTGTGGCGTTCGCTGCTCTGACCGGGATTCTGGCGTGCCAATTCGCCCAGGAATTCGTCGATGCGGTCGTTGAGGGTCTGGACTGAGTTCTTGAGGCTGGCGGCGGACTGTCGGGTCCGCGCCATGTTCAGGTAGTCGGAATACATGCCAAGCACCCGCCTCTGTTCCAGGTGCGCCAGGTCAAGGGCGGTCTCCACATCGTCCATGGCCTGGTCGTGAATGTATTGGGGTCGGGACTGCTCCTCTTCGCTGCTGGCCGGCCAGAAACGGGCAAACAACTGCATGGTCCAGTTCGGGGCCGCCAGCACCACAAAGCGGGAAGGCATGCCAAACAGGATGACAGCCAGGGCCATCTGCGGTCCCAGGCCAATGTCCAGCGCCGTCGCCGCCGCCACAACCAGCGGCACGTCCAGATATACCTCCACATAGAGCAGCAGGACCATGACCACCACGGAAAAGAAACACTGGAAGGCCCAGAACATCCCCAGCTGCCGGGCTGTTCCCCGCAGGTTGGACGAAAGGATGAGCACACTGATGCCCAGCCCCAGATAGGAGCCGTAGATGTACATCACCACCTGCTCCACCCCCACCAGTTGCGCGGCTGCCAGGCCGACGCCGAAGGCGACCACCGGAACCAGGGCCTGAACCACAAAGGTGAGCAGGGCGCCGAGAACCAGCGACAACAGGAGGGAGCGGGTGGAAATCTCCAGGCCCGCCTGGAACCAGGGCTGATCCGCCAGGGGCGCCGCCGACTCCTTGATTAGGACCAGGCCGAACAGCAGGGCGGCCACGCCGAACAGCATCGCTCCCAGCTCGCGGTAGCCGTCTCGATTCAGGCGCGTGATGACAATGCCGCCCACGCCGAGCCCAAAGAGGGCGACCACGCGAATGTCCACCGTGACGATGAACAGAATCAGGCCCACGCCGAGCTGTGCGCCCAAGGCAATGGGATAGCCCTGCTGGGAGGAAATCAGCCCGGACCGCAGCATGCTGATGGTGATGAAGGTCACGGCCGGGGAACTCTGGGTAATGGCGCCGGCCAGCGTTCCCCAGCCAAACCCGGCAAAGCGGTTGTTGGCCAGCCGGCTGGCCAACATGCGCAGGCGCGGTCCCACCAGAACCTTCAGGTTCTCGGCCAACAGCCACATGCCGACAAACAGCAGGCCAACCCCGCCGAGGATCCCGCCGATCACTTCCGCCATGGCGTCTCCTGTATCTGTGCGCCGGCTCGCAGGTCGAACATGCCGGCAGTCCCCGTCCCGGTTGGCTCAACGGCGCGGGCGGGGGCGGTCCGTCCCAAAACCGCGGCTGCCCTGGGAAGCCGGTGCCGGTCCGGCCCGGAAACCCGGCCCTTCCGAGCCAAAGGACTTCAAGGGAAGTGTAGATCGCGCGGCCCACCCGCCCGGCTCGAATCCGATTGGAATGCCCGGAGCCGCCCCGCGGTCAGGGGTTGACCAGGTCGGAAGCGACCAGGATCACCATGTAGCGATTGGGAACGGTCCCGCTGTTGACCAGGCCGTGCAGCGTGTGCGGATTGAAGACCACCGCCTCGCCGGCGGACAAGTTCACGGTCTCGTCCGCAAACTCCAGCGTCGCCTCGCCCTCCAGCAGAAAGAACGCCTCGTACCCCCCGTGTACATGGGGCGGGTGGGCTCGGGTACCCGGTTCGGTCGTGGATATGTGCAGGTGCAGCGGTTCGCCTTCCAGCCCCTGCTCAATCCAGTAGGTGTCAATTCCCTTTATGTCAAGCCTGCGAAACGGCATTCCCCAACCTCCGTGCAACAGGTGTCGTCGATGGCGCCCAACGGTGCGCCCTACTCCTGATAGCCCATGCGCAGGGCGTCGAACAGGCGACGCGTCAGCGCCTGGAAGGTGACGGACACCTCCACCAGCACGATCGCGGCGGCAAAGACCGCGGCCAGGACGGCAATCTCGTTCTCGGCAATCAGGGGCACCAGCGGCGGCAGCGGATTGCGCACTGCGGCCGTGACCCTGAAGAACGGCGAGAAGAGAATGGAGCACAGGGAGCCGATGACCGCGCCGGCGATGGTGCCGTAGCTGGTCAGGAAGATGTACTCAATCGTGATCTGGCCAATGATCTGGGACCGCATCACGCCCACGGCCCGCAGTACCCCGAACTGGAACATGCGGTCCTGGAGCGAGGCGTAGCTGTGGACCAGCAGGGCCAGGAAGGCCATGATCGCGGCCGCCAGGAAGCCCACGGACAATGTGCCGAAGATGCCGACCCGTTCCATGCGCGCCTGTTCCTCGATGATGCGCGTGGGCACATGCCGCCAGCGGGTGGGTTCGATGCCCATCCTCCGAATGGCCTGCTTCAACTCGATCGCCTCCACCGACTCGTCCACCCCCAGCCAAATGTTGTGTGTGAAATCGGTGCCCGCCAGCGCAAAAACGTGATCCATGTTGCCGATCACCGTCCACGGCTGGTGGTAAATCGTGGCGAACTGATCATAGGAGCCGGCGATCACGAACTGGTCCTGGACGGAGTGGCCCCTGACCATGCTCACCTCCAGGTTCACTTCGTCCCCCTCCCGCCAGTTGAGCGGCCCCATCACCGCCTGCGGCACCAGGATGCTGTTGGGGGACAGCGCCAACCGGTTCATGAGTCCGCCGAGGGAGTCGTCGGCGAAATCATCCCGGAACCACGCGACCCGGGCGAAGTCCACCCGGTCGACCGCCAGGAAATTCAGGCGCAGCACCTCCCCTCCGGTCACTTCCAGTTCGGCGTTGTAGTTGCCAACCCTGGCCGCGGCCGTCACCCCGGGCAGCTCCTCGAACTCGGCCACGGTCGGGATCCAGGTGCCGGTCCCGTCCATGACGGGGCCCGACCCTCCGGAACTGTCCGGCGCAGGGGGAATGAACGGCTCGAACGTCGCACCGGCCCCGACCTCGTGGCGCACCTGATCAATCAGCCACTGGTCCAGGCTGAGGGCCATGGAATAGGTGTAGATGCCCAGCGACAGGGACACGATGACCAGCAGCAGCGGGTTGATGTAGCGCTGGCTGTGCCGCTCCAGCTGGCGCAGGGCGAGGTGGGTGGTCAGCAGGTTGGTCCAGCCGGCGATGCGGTCCAGGATCCACATCAGGATCGGGAAGATGCGCATCACCAGCAGGCTGCAGGTGAGCACGAACAGGGCCGGCACCAGGATGAGGAGCGGATCCGAGAACAGTTCGGCGGTGCGCTCCTGGACCATGTTGGCGAAGGTGCCTTCGTTGGCCAACTGGTCGTAGGCATACCAGGTGGGCACAATCAGCAGAAAATCCAGGTAGGCCCGTTGCCAGAACGGCTTCTGCACCTGGCGTCCCCGCTCCGCCTCGACGATGCTCATGCGGGCGGTGCGGACCGCCGGGATGAGGCGTGCCAGCACCGCCACGGCCAGACCGGCCCCGATCAGATACCAGTTCAGGCCCTGGAACGAGACCGGAACCGGCTCCCGCAGGGTCGTAAAGCTCAGGAAGCTGACCGTGTAGCCCATGAACAGGGAAATGCCCATGCCGAAGGCGATGCCCAGGGGAATGCCCACAATGAACAGGATCAGCTCCTCCAGCAGCACGATCGACACCACGCCCGAGGTGTTCAGGCCGCGCGATACGAGGATGGCCGTCTCGCGCTGCTGCCACCGGGCGATGATGGCCGCAATCATGATCAGGAAGTAGATCAGGAAGCCGAGGGCCGGGACGTTGAAGCCCAGCAGCTGGATCGTGAGCAGCGTGTTGCGCTGCACGAAATCCTTGAGTGGATCCAGGGCCGAAATGTCGAGGTTGGCCCCGGGCAGGTACTTGTCAATCACCGCCATGCCCATCTCGAAGCCTTCGGCGTACTCGCGCGAGTACTTCGGGTTCAGGGTCGAATCATCCAGGCTGATGTGCCATGACACGAAGCGCGAACGGCTGGGCAGGATCGGCTCAATGAAGTTGAGGTAGGAAGCGCGGCTGACCAGCAGGGCATCCCCCAGCTTGGTGTCGGGCGGATTGAACCAGAAGTTGTCTTCCCCGTCGGCCGCCTGCCAGATCCCGGCAATCCGCATCCGGATGCCTTCGTCCGCGGCGTTGAGCGCCAGCTCGAACTCCTCGCCGGGGGAGACGCCCATCTCGTCGGCCAGCGACAAGTGCATCCAGGCGTTCAGCACATCGGACACCCCCATGGCATCCGTGAACGCGTCCCCCTGCACGATGTTGAGATGAGGGTCCACGCCTTCGATGTAGACAATGTTGACGCTGGTCAGGTACTCGCGGATGTCCGTGTAGGCGGTGTCGCCCTTGGCCGGCAGGAGCACCATGCTCCCGCTTTCCATCTGCAGATCCTTGCGGGCGACGCCCAGGCCAATCTCGGCGGACAGCGTGCCGCTGATGCTCGAACCGGCGCGTTCCGCCGCCTCGATCCCCATGCGCTTGCGTGAGGACGGAAAAAAGTAGATGCGCGTGGAGAAGGCCGGCCGGTTGGTGGCCGCACTGAGTTCGGCCAGCTCCTGATTGAGGATGACCCGATCAACCGCCTGTGCGAAGAAGGCGGCGGAGCTGAGCAGGCCCACGGCCAGCACAATACCGATCAGGGCCAGAATGGTCAGCCCCGGGCGGCTGGCCAGCCGTTTCAGGGTCAGGACCAAGAGGCCGCGCCCGGTGCGCATGCCTGCAACAAACGGCTGCATCAGCGGGAAGGGCTACGTTCGGGGCAGGCCATGGTGCGGGGAGACGAAGCCGGGAATCGCCACCAGCATGGCAAAGGCGTTCACGAAACAGTGGCCCATGGTCCGGTCGCGGGCACCGGGCGTAACCACGATCGAACCGGGTCGCACCGGAACCACGGCCGGTTCTCCGGCGGGATCCGAAACACAGGGATACATTTCGACCTGCTCCGGAAGGTCTGCACCGTGGGGCGGCAGTCCGTACAGGCTGCGCGGCAGGATGAGCGCAGTTTCGGAATGGTTCACGGATCCCGCGCCGCCCGCGGCCACCGGGCCATGACAGTGCGGGGATGGCGGCGGGTCCCGATCGGTCCGCATATCCAAGGCATGCATGTTGATTCGGTTCACCCCCCGCCGGTCGGGGTCTGCGGCCGCCGGTCCGACGGGCGGCAGCGCCTCGCGGCGGAACGCACCGGCATGGGCGGCGCAACCGCCCGGCTTGTCCTTCAGGTTGCGCAGCGGCGTAAGGCGTGGAGCCACGTAGTCGGTAACCGGCATCGACACCTCGAACCAGGCCAGGTCACCCGAGAGATTGGCCATGGAACGGGCCCGGTCGTCAATGCAGACCGTGTCCCCGGCCTGTACCGGATGCCAGCGCCGTTCGGTGACCTCCGACAGGTCGTCGCCGACGGTCCTTGCGGGAAACCCGGCATCCGGGCACCGCACCAGGTCGCCTTGGAACAAGCTGAGTCCCGCCCCCTGTGCTTCCATCAGGAAGCAGGCGGTCAACCGGCCCGGCACGGGATAGAGGGTCGCTGATCCGCGCACGTGCCGGATCGCGAACTCATACTCCGAACCATGCAGGTCGGCCAACAGGTCGGCGATGCGCGCGGTGGCCTTCCGGTCACTGATGTGGGCAACCGCGATGTCAACCGCCAAGCCGACGCTCGTCACGCCGCCCGGCTCCCGTTCACGGCCACACCATTGACCCGGGCCCGCAGCAGACTGTCGCCCGCGCCGTAGGTGTAGTGCTCGTTCATCTGCTCGTGACCCTTGAGGGCCAGGATTTCCTCGACGGCGGACAGGGCCTGGTCGTATTCCCGGGTCTGGTTGCTTTCGAGCGCATCGAACAGCAGGGCGCGGCGGTCGCCGTCCCGGAAGGCCAGGAGTTCCCGTTCCATCTGCAGCCAGCCGGGCAGGATCTGCTCGTACATGACCTTCTCGGGCAGCGGCTGGACGCGCACGGGCTGGATGCCCTTGGCGTTGACAAGGGCCGGCACCTCGACCACCACGTCGTCCGGCACACCGGGCAGCGCGCCGTGGTTCGGCACGTTGACCTGGAAGTAGCCCTCGTTGTTGTTGACGAGACCGTCGATGATGGGTACCTGCTGTTCGTGCGTTTTGGTGTCGCCGAACGCCTCGATCAGGCTGGCCCTGGGATCGTCGGCCACGGCCTGCATGTGCGCCAGGCGCTCCTCCAGCTTCCGGACGTGCTGGGGACGCGCAATGTGGGTGTCCGGCCCGCCGTAGGGCTCGCCGAACCAGTGCTTCTTGACCGGCAGGCTGGTGTGGTACCACCAGCCCACGGCGCGCGGCGTGTCCCCAATCGGCATCAGGCCGAACATGCGGTACTGGTGGATGGTGCCGCGCGACATCTGGGTGTCGTGGGTGCTGGTGGCGCGGTGGTCGCGCCAGTAGGTTTCGGCCTCGTTGGCAATCCAGTCCTCCAGCAGCGGGTATGCATCCCGGCCTTCGTAGATGAACTTCGTGAGCCAGATGTTGTGGTTCAGGCCGGGGGCCTCCCAGGTCACCTTGTGCAGGTCCTCCAGGCCGATCGTGCGCGCGATGCCGTACACGCCGTAGTGGCCGTGGCAGAGCCCGCAGACCTTAATGTCGCTCTCGCGGGTCATGAGCGTGCAGCCCTGGTAGACCGGGTTGCCGCTCTGGATCAGCCAGGCATCCGGGCAGATTTGCTCCATGTGGCCGACCACGTCCAGCATCAGCTGCAGGTTGTAGAAGTTGTGGCTGTGCAGGCCGCCGTTGTAGTAGTAGCCGTAGGGTTCGATGACCTCGCGGACCTCCCGCTGCAGGCCGTGCGAGAAGGCGGAGGCCGTGTTGATGACGAAGTCTGCGTCCTGCAGGGTTTCCGGCAGGCTTTCGGTCAGATCGAAAGCGAGGTCGGCCCCCAGCTCGTCGGCATAGCGCGTGGCCAGCGTGTGAATCAGGTCGAGCCGACCGGCGTCCACGTCCATGAAGCTGATGCTGCTGCCGTTGAGGCTTTCGGTCAGGCAGATGTCCTTGACCAGCCCCAGCGAGAACGTGGCGCTGCCGGCACCGATGACGGAGATGCGAATGGGTGTGGACATGATGGCTTTGGAATGGCGATGGGCGGGAGATCAGGTGGGGCGGGAGCCGTTGGGCGAAGCGCCGTTGGCCGCCGCGAGGCTGAGTCGTTCGCGCAGCAGGCTGTCGCCGGGTCCGTAGCGGTAGTGGGCGTTCACGTCCTCGTTGCCCTCCACGGCCAGCACGGCTTCCAGCGCGTTCAGGGCTTGGTCGTAGCCGCGGGTCTGGCCGGCCTCGAGGGCGTTCAGCAGGAGGGTGCGCCGGTCCCCGGTCTGGAAGGCGAGCAGATCGCGCTCCATGTGCAGCCAGCCCGGCAGGATCTGGTCGTACATGATCTTCTCGGGCAGGGGATGCACGCGCAGCGGCTGGATACCCTTGGCGTTGACGATGGCCGGCACCTCGACCACCACATCGTCGGGCACACCGGGCAGAGCGCCGTAGTTGGGCACGTTGACCTGGAACTGTCCCTCGTTGTCGTTGACCAGGCCGTCGATGATGGGGACCTGCTGTTCCCTGGTCTTTTCCTGGCCGAAGGCCTCGATCAGCGAAGCGGACTCGTCCTCCGCCACGGCCTGCATGTGGGCCAGCCGCTCTTCCAGGTTCTTCACAAAGTAGGGGCGGGCGACATGTGTGTCCGGTCCGCCAAAGGGCTCGCCGTACCAGTGCTTCTTGACAGCCAGGTCGGTGTGGTACCACCAGCCGACGGACCGCGGCGTGTCGCCGATGGGCATCAGGCCGAACATCCGGTACTGGTGGATGGTGCCCCGTGACATCTGGATGTCGTGGGTGCGCTCCGCCTCGTGCGCCCGCCAGTACTGCTCGGCCTCGTTGGCGATCCAGTCCTCCAGGACGGGATAGGCATCCTCGCCGCGGTGGAGGAAGTGGGTCAGCCAAATGTTGTGGTTGAGGCCGGGAGCCTGCCATGTGAGTTCGTCGAGGTCGAAACCGAGGGTGTTGGCGATCTGATGCACCCCATAGTGGCCGTGGCAGAGACCGCACACCTTGATGTCGCTCTCGCGGGTCATCAGGGTACAGCCCTGGTAGACCGGGTTGCCGCTCTGGATCAGCCAGGCGTCGGGGCAGATCCGTTCCATTGTGCCCACCACATCGAGCATCAGCTGCAGGTTGTGGTAGTTGCCGCCGCCCAGGCCGCCGCCATGGTAGTAGCCGTAGCTCTCGACGGTCTCGCGGATCAGCCGCTGCATGGCGTGGGTGTGGGCCGAAGCCGTGTTGATCACGAAGTCCGCGTCCTGCATGGAGTCGGCCATCGACTCGGTCAGATCGAAACCCAGGTCCGCACCCAGTTCGTTGGCGTAGCGGCTGGCCAGCCTGTGAATCATCTCCAGGCGGTCGCCATCGATGTCCATGAAGCTGATTTGGCTGCCGTTGAGGCTTTCGGTCAGGCAGATGTCCTTGACCAGACCCAGGGAAAACTGGGCGCTGCCGGCGCCGATCACGGATATGCGGATGGGGGTGGACATGAACGACTCCTGAAACTGTCGGCGAAGCGTTGGGTGAACAGAGGGAATGAAAAGGGAGGGCCGTCAGGCCTTGGGCTTGACCGGCTGTTCCGGCCTCCGTCCGTCGTAGGCTTCCTCGAACCAGCGGTCCCGGTAGGGAATGCCCACCTCGAAACAGGCGAAGGCATCGTCCTGCGGCTTGTAGTCGACCAGGCTGCGGGTCTGCGTGAGGCCCATGCGCTTGTAGCGATTCTGCGAGACACCGTGCACCACGGCGTAGTCCAGGTCGGGGTCCGCGTCCACGCAGCAGCACAGCAGCTGCGACATGTCCCGGGCCGAGATGAAGGTGCTGAGATTGCGGCCGTTCGCCGGGAACGGGGATTGGTTGTACTCGAACGTGCCGATGCGCACCACCAGGCAGGACAGGCCGTGCGACTTGGCGTAGACATGGCCAATCGCCTCGGCGAAGGCCTTGGTGGCCCCATAGAGGTTCAGTGGCCGGGGGATGGAGTCCTCCTGCACCTGATGATCGAGGGGATAGCCGGCAATGGACTGGACCGAGGAGGACAGCACCACCCGCTGGCAGCCGGCCGCCACCGCGGCCTCCAGGATGTTGTAGGCCCCCATGAGATTACGGGGCAGGAGCGAGGTGCGAAAGTCCGCTTCGGTGCTGGCTTCGGCGGCCAGATGGACCACAACGTCGATGCCTTCGCAGGCCTGCCGGCAAGAGTCCGGATCCGTAATGTCAAGCGACACGGTTGGCACGTGTGCCAAGTGCTCCGGCATCGGGGTGGAGCGGACGCCCAGCCTGAGATCGTAGCGGTCGAGGGCGTATTCGGTCAGGGAGACACCAATCCTGCCCGCAGGACCGGTCACCAGAACTTTTTTCTTCATGCGCGGCGCGGCGGCCGACACTCCGTTGCCTAAGCGGGGAACATCAACCCCATTGTATACCCGCGTTTCCGGTGGGTTCCCACCGGATGCCGTCCGTGCAGCGTGTCCGATGATGCAATCATGGCCGGTAGGTGGCCTCTGCCGGCATTAATCCGCACCTGGGGCAAACCCGCCATTTTTCCTCTACCGGTTCCCGCTGCCGCCTACAATGACCCACTGAACGGCATGGTGTCGGTGTCAGTTCCCGGCGTACGGCACGCTGTCGAACCCGCGGTTTCGGTCAGCGGCGCGGTTAAGGTACCGGTGCCGGATGCCCCAGCCGATGGACCAGCTGCAACAGGCTGCGGTTCGCCACAGGATCGCGATACCTACGCAACATCCAACATCAGATGTATCCCAGACATTTCCCGCCGCTGCACACCGGCAGTTCGGAGTTCATTGAAATCCGCAATCAAGGAGGCCTGTACGTCGACAAGACCGGATTCTTCAGAAAGCTTCTGGAAACGACACCGGCCAAGTCGGGAGGCATCCCTCCTCTGGCACATCAATTCCAGTTCCTGGCCCGACCGCGGCGTTTCGGCAAAAGCCTGCTGGTCAGCACATTGGAAGCCTGGTTTCAGGGCATCCCGCCCGATCGAACAATCCCGGCCGACGACACGCCAAGCCGCGCCCTAGTCTCCCCACCACAAGGTTGGAGCGTGCCCAAGTGGCTGTGGCAGGGCCTGGACGCGGACGCATGGCACGGTGTGCACGGATGGCACCCCGTCCTGCGGCTCGACATGTCCGTGGTGTCCCGCTCGAGTGCCACCTCCATGCGGAGCGACCTGGGTTTCGAGATGGCCAATCTCGCCCGCGGTTGGGCGGACCGGGGAGTTCCTTGGGGAACGGGTGTCCTGCCGCCCATGCCGCAGGCCGATGGCGATCCAGCCATGGCCCTGAGAAACATTGTGGACGGCTTGTACCGCCACTATCGGGCAACGGTTGTAGTGGTGGTGGACGAGTACGACGCCCCGCTGCACAGATTCATCGGTGGAGTCAAGGGAGCCGACGAGGCACTGGCATCGCTGCACGACTTCTACGCGGTGCTCAAGGCATGCCAGAGTCAGGTGTATCTGGTGTTCCTAACCGGCATCTCGCGGTTCAGCCGCGTGAATCTGTTCTCCGCGCTTAACAACCTGGTGGACTGGTCGGACCGGCCGACCGCAGCCGCCCTGTGCGGCTTTACCCAGAACGAACTGGAGACATGCTTCACGCCATATCTTGAGTGGATTGAATCCGAAACCCCGGAACTGGCCGGCGGACATCTCAGGGACGGCCTGCGCGCCCATTACAACGGTTACCGTTTCGGCCCGGACCCGGAGATGCCGCAGGTCTACAATCCATTCACCCTGCTGGAGTGCATGCGCCTCATGGAGGAACCGGGTATCCGTCGCCGGGCCTTGGCGGGTGATTTCCCGAACATGTGGGCCCTTTCCGGGTCGCCGACGTTGCTGGTAAAACTGGTGCAGCAGGGCAAAAGCCGACTGCCCGACCCGTCGCTGCCATGGGATTACCGGCAGGGAACGGCCTACCGTCTCGACGCGCCGGACTTCACCGCCTTGATGCTGCAGTCGGGCTACTACACGCTCAAGGGCGGAGGCGAAGCCCCCCTGACGGTCGACTTTCCCAATCGGGAAGTACGCGACACCTACGCGCGGGATCTGCTGGCCGCCTACGACATCGACTTCAACCCCGCGCGCCTGCAACCGCTGCATGCCGCGCTGGTGAACGGCGATATGGAGACGTGGGTGCGCGAGTTGACAACGTTTTTCCACGGCCTGGCACATCAGAATCTAACGACGGAAGCTCCCTACCGGGCCGTTCTCCAAAGCCTGCTGATTGCCATGGGTGTCGATGCCCACGCCGAGAAATCGGTGTGGAGCGGGGATGCGGATCTGGTGGCCGCGACCGCAGGCCAAACCTATGTCATGGAACTGAAGTTCAACCGAAGCGTGGCCGCGGCCCGGGAACAAGTGGTGCACCAGAAAGCCTACGCCGAAGGGTGGGCCCATGGATCCCGAACGGTGTTCGGGGTCTACCTGAACTTCCGCCGGGAGGCTGCGTCGAACACGCCACCGACCATCGAGTGCGAGTGGGAGCTCCTCTACAGCCCAAACGCCTGAATTGCGGGCCGGTACACCTTGCCCCAACTGCAGCCCGGTGGAACCACGGACCGGTTTCGATATGGTCTTCTCCGGTTTTCAGTCCGTCTGCTGAATCCTTGCTTCCACCTCGCCGGTTGTTGAGTCGAATTCCAGCAATACACGATCGCCCAGAGACGCGCCAAGGTAGCGAATCAATTTCCGGACCGATCCCAGGTTCGGATGCGGAGATGTCGCGGGCCATCCAACGTGGACGCTCCCTTCCACAAAGCTGAACTGACGATGATGTCCGGGCTCAATCCCCAACAGGCGGCATAGTTCAACACTGCAAGGACGGCCACTGCCGCGGAGGACTTCGGCATCGACAACCAAATGGACTTGGCCACGGCGCGATTCGAGCAACCAAGGCAGGGGTACTTCTCTCCCCAACGGGTGCGGTCCCTCAGCGACTGGTCCGCCCCGGATACGCACGCGGCCGCCTTGGCACTCGAACATCGGCGCGTGCACATACAGTTCCACCGAAGTTCGCTTGACCCCGAACCTATTCACTATCGAGGTCACGATGTCGTTAACGGCTGCCTCGCCGCCTGCCGCAAGGATGTATTTCCTTATTTCCTCGGTGATGCCCGAGTACTCGTCCACACCCCAGGAGGAAAGTGCCAATTCGGTCTTGTTGACCCTGATGAACCTCGGATCCTCGACCATTCGGTTCCGGACCCCCTTGGTGTTGTGGCCCTCGCCAACCAACTCCACCAACTCTTCCACGGTGGCGGGCCGTTGCAACAACGACAACATGGCTGCGCATTTGTCGACTACGTTGCCCGACCAATCCGCCAGATGAGTCCCGAAAAGGCGCATGCGGCCATGCACAAACAGCCAGTCGTTATGGAATTCAGGTCTCAATCCTCGCTGTATAAGCGTCTGCCGGGCGGCTTGCGCAGGTACCAGACCATATGCATCCGCACAGCGGAGCAGGGCGGTCCGGTCAACCAACCCGGACCAGTCCAAGGTCAGCCAACCCTTCTGGCTCAGGTATGGCCCGGCACACTCGAGCAACAGTATCCTCGCCAACCAGCGAATATCGCTGCGAACACCGGTCAAAGCCGTCTCCACTGCGTCGAACGTCGCCGCGTGTCCCTCCGGGGCGCCGAAGCCCAGCTTGGACCGTAGGTCATGGGCACGAATTCGGAGCCACCGAAACTCGTCGCGCTGCATTGCTCGGAATAGCAGCGGCTTGATCTTCTTTTGCAGTTGCCGCACCCGCTCACGGGTCAAACCAAGGCTTCGCCCGACTTGCGCCAGTGTCCGCCCCTCAAGTACACGCTGCCTGAATATCTCGATTTGACGGGACCCAACGACAGTTTGCAAATCATCGACACTGCGGTTCAGATCCGCAACATCTTCGGCGAGATCCACCAGACTCCGCAGTTCGAACCTGCGTATGATTTGCCACAAGTGATCTATCTCGGCAGGCCGGCTGCCAGAAGTCTTCATACTGTCCAGGAGGTCGCCTACGTGGACAGCTCCCCGTTCCCGAATCGCCCACGCGCCCAAGAGGCGCAAACCGGAGTGGAAACTATCCACGTCGCCGCCAAGGAAGGAGTTCCCACTGTTGGCTGCCCGGCCGGGATTTGAGGGGCTGTCAGGTTGTTCATCCATGCGTACACCGTATGTGGGATATTGCCTGTCTGCCGAAACGCGCCGAGCAACCGACGGTTTCCCTGCCTGTTGTGGTTCGAATCGGAACCGCCGATTTTCCTTATGATCATGCACCGATGGATTTGCGTCCCGGAACATTCCGGACAAGGCAGGCGCCCCCAGCCCGCAAGACATGCCGCGATGACTGCATGGCGAGGGATTGCGTCTCTGGTACCAAACACTCTCCAAGTCATGGGGCTTGGCCAACACTCCGCCTCCGCTGGACCGATGCCAAAGGCAGGGCCACACTCTCCAACTGATTCCATAGTGGTAGTTCACAGCGTAGTGGCAGCACTGGGCCACACAGTTGCCGGCGCCCCGGAACAACCTCACCCGTCTGTGGGCTGCCACCAAGGAGACACCCCCGCTGATGTGCCACGGAACCTGACGACAGTCCCACACCACGCCGCGGCACTGTGCGCGGCCCACACCCGGCGGGAGGCGGCCGCCTGCATCGCAGAACCGCTTTACACCTGCACACGCAGCCTGTCGCCGACCGGACCATCCCATGGTCCCCGGTTACCCTTGCCAGGCTTCCCAATGTCCCCTTTCCGATTGGACTTCCAGTGCCGCCCTGTTATCCCCAAGGGGTCCCAGCCCCCCGTCCACCTGCACATATGACGTTGTGCAATGCATCTTTTTCAGAGGATGTTAATCGTTTAGCTTGTTTCGTTATCGGATAGCATGCTGCGAAGCCGCGGCTATCCGAGCCCTGTCCTGCAACAGTTCAAAGCCATATGTCCCGTCTGGTCGTGATTCGCAACCTGCTGTCAATCCTGGTTCTGGTGTTGTTGCTCGGCGGCTGCGTCGTGCCGGATGCCGAAGAAGAAACGCCTGCGCCCGTTGAGCCGGCGGTGGCGGAACCCGCACCGCAGACTTCAACTTCCCTCAGCGTGACCGTAACCGGGACAACAGTCAACCTGCGCCGAGGACCGGGCACCGACTACCCGGCGGACGGGCTGGTGTATGAAGGCGACCAGGTGAGCGTGACCGGCCGCAACACCGCCGGCGATTGGCTGCAGATCACGCACCCCGCGGTCACCGGCGAACTCGTCTGGATCTACGGACCGTTGACCGACGTCGATGCCGCCGCCCTGCAGGGGTTGGCCGAGGTCGGCACCGTTGAAGTTGCGGTATCAACACCGGTCGACCTGAGCCACTGCGCCCAGTGGCACGCCGTCAATCCCAACGAGACGCGCCTGCAGCAGATAACCGATTGGTTCGGCCTGGACCTGCCAGCCGTCGCAGCGCTGAACGGAATGGATCCCGAAGCCCCCCTGACGACCGGTGGGCAGATCTGCCTGTCCATCACCGAACCGGTGCAGCCGGTGGCGGAATCCCCGGCCCCACAGCCTCAACCCGCACCGGCCGCCAGTGGCCAACCTTGTATTACGCCATGGGGCAATCCACATCCCTGCCCCAACATCCCCAACCATCCGGAGCAGGCCACCCAATCTGTCGCCGGCGTGCCGATCCTCTATCACGCGCCAGGCAGCTACGAACGGGACCTGCCGGGCCTCGATTACGACTTTGAACTGGTGTTGGGCGACGACTCCACGATGTGGAACTGGCGCATGCGCGAGCCTGCAGCCTGCTACGACGCGCTGCGCGCCCACATGGCCGAAATCCCCCAGGAGATCGGCCTCAAACGGCTCGAAGTGCGTCTCTCAGACCCGGTTGAAGAGGATGGCGAAGGTCTTGTGGACATGGAATTCTCGGTGACGTACTCCTATCCGGATGTCGACTGGAGTCCCATTTTCGATGGCACGTTGGCCTACGAAGATCGAGGGAAGCTGCACCCGGACCTTGGGGTTGCCCGGATGCACTGCTACGACACCCCGCGGGGTCGACCCGACGATGACGTGTTCTGCCGCATCTACCCGAATTGGGGCAACTCGGGCAGCATCCACCTGGATGCGGCCGTGAACATTTTGCTGGCCGATACGGCGGGTCAGATGTCGCGTCGGGCCAAGGCAAACCAATACCACCGGCAGAACTACCACAAGCTGCAGGCCAACGCCCATGTAGTTCCACTCATTGACGATGGCAGTGGCGATCCCGCCGGCTTCGGTCCCTGCATGGCAGTGACGCGCGCTCGGTGACAGGGAGGAATTGAACCTGCAACCGCGCAGGGGTCGAGGACTTGCCTGTCGTGTGGGGCGAGCACGACTGCGAACCAACAGAGGGCGGCGGAGCTGCGCAGGACCGCCCGCCCGTGCGGCCCGTCTGCCTGCACGGGACCGCATCCCGGAGGTTGAAGCACCGAGCCTGAGGATGGGCAAGCCGGAAGCCGCAGAGGGAAGGCGGTGCGCCACACACTGCACACTCTCCGGCCTCCAACATGGCAATGAGCGTCCGCGTGGCCGGAAACCAGTCGCATTCCGCGATGCGTGCCTGCTGGCAACGAGCAAATTTCCACCCCATCACCACCTTGGGGAGGGTGAGGCAGTCAAGGTTCCCCGAAACTTGCGCCTTCCCAGGCAGGATCCCGGACGGATGGAGGGAATGTCAGCCTTTGACGGCTCCGGCCGTCAGACCCTGTATGAACTGGCGCTGGAAAATGATGTAGACCACGATGACCGGCACGCTGATGATGGTGGCGCCGGCCATGATCAGGGCAAAGTCGCGCGTATACCTTGACTGGAAAAACATCAGCCCCACGACCAGGGGACGCAGGCTCTCCCGCTGCATGAAGATCAGGGGCAGCAGAAACGAATTCCATGCCCCAAGGAAACTGAAGATGCCGAGTGTGACCATCCCCGGAGCGGTCAGGGGCAGCATGACCCGCCAGAAGACCCCGAACTCGTTGCAGCCATCCACCCGGCCCGAATCCTCCAGTTCGCGCGGCAGGCTTTGGAAGAAGGCCCGCATGATGAAGATGCCGAAGGGCAGGCCAATGGCGGTCTGGGGAATGATCATGGCCCAGTACGTGCCCAGAAGCCCCGTATCCCGCAAGGTGTAGTACAGGGGGATCATGATGGACGTAAAGGGTAGGGTCAGACCCACAAGAAACGCGTAGAAAAGGGTCAGCCGTCCCCGGAAATAGTGCCGGGCGAACGCATAGCCCGCCAGCGAGGACAACAGCAGCGTGAAACCGACGATGGGCACCGTGACAATCACGCTGTTCATGAAGTACTTCGCGAAACGTCCCTGGACCCAGGCATTGGCAAAGTTCTGGAGCGTGGGTTCCCGGGGCAGGGAGAGGGGGGTGTCCGCGATTTCCAGCGACGGCTTGAAGGCGGAGGCCCACACCCAGACAAAAGGCATCAGGCACAGGACGGCCACCATCACGAGAATGGCGTACTTGATCAGCGTCGGCAGGAAGGCTCCGCGGCGTCCGGAAGCGCGGGGGAGGGTGGCACTGCGCATGGCCGCTATTGCCCCCGTTCGCGCAATGTGATGAAGGTGTAGGACGCGACGAGCGAGAGCACCGTGATCATCATGGTCAGAGTGGCCCCGTAACCCGCCTCATTGAGTGTGAAGGCCTGGCGGTAGGTGTACGTCGCCAGCACGTCGGTGGCGTTCGCGGGTCCTCCCCTGGTCGTGACGAAAATGATGTCGAAGACGTTGAAGCCGCCAATCAGGGTGAACGCGGTAAGCATGGTCAGGACCGGAGCCAGCTGGGGCACGGTTACATGCCAGAAACGCTTGAACGACCCGGCTCCGTCGATCATGGCAGCATCGTGGAGTTCCATGTCAATGCCTTGGAGGGCAGCGAGCAGGATGACGAAACAGAAACCGAAATAGGCCCAGAGGCCCGCCAACAGAAGAGCGTACAGAGCCCAGTCGTAATCGCCCAGCCAGCCACGGGCCACCTCCTCCAATCCCACGGCACGCAACACCTCGTTGATCGGCCCGAACAACGGGTGATAAATCCAGTGCCAGATGATGCCAACCACGACGGAAGCCATTACGACCGGCATGAAGTAGATCGTGCGGAACAGGATGCGTCCCTTCACCCCACTCCAGACTAGATTGGCCAGCACCAGGCCAATCACCACCGGTGTCAGCGTCCCCAGGGCAATCCATATCAGGTTGTGCCGCAGGGACAGCCACATCAAGGGATCCGCGAACATCTCACGGTAATTCGCCAACCCAATGAAATTCTTAACAGGCTGAGCCCCGTCCCAGTCTGTAAGGCTGAAGTAGATAGTGTTAACAAACGGCCATAGGATAAACAACGCGTACACCAGCAAGGCGGGGAGGACGAACAGCAGGGGCAAAGCCTGGCGTCGCCAACTGCGCCGCAGGCTGCGAGGTCGAACGGTCACAATCCACTCAGGCCCATCGGGGATGAACCCCCCGGGGGAAGGCCGACACATCCGGGGAATGGGCCATTCCCCGGATGTGCGTGTCAGGTTCGGAGGCAAAGGATTTGTCTACTCGGTGAGATTGACAACCTCACCGGCCGCGATGGCCTCGTCCATGGCGGCCTGGAGTTCAGCCGCCACTTCTTCAGGGGTCTTGATGCCCTGGAAGATGGCCGCAAAGCTGTCCCACTGCACCTGGTTGAAACCGGCAGGCACGACCACATCAATGTTGTAGCCCATGCTTTCGGCCTGTGATCCGATAATGTCCAGGGCCAGCACCAGCAGGGCCGGCAGGTCCAGGTCCGCCGTATCGACGGGATAGGCGGGCACCGCGTTGATCTCGGTGACCCAGGATGTGCCCATTTCGTCACTGATCAGGTAATCCAGGAATTCCAACACTGCGTCCGGGTGTTCGGACGCGGAACTCACGACCCAGCCGGAGCCTATGCCGCCGGGGACCACGACGGGATTGCCGTCGATGGAGGGCAGGAAGAAGAAGCCGATGGGTTCCGTGGTGTAGTCCGGATTGGACAGGGCCTCCACCAGCCAGGTGCCGCTCGGCAGCATGGCCGCGCTGCCGGTCTGGAACAGGGCCAGACCGTCATCGTAGCTGACGGCGTCGAAGTCGTCCATGAAGCAGCCGGCGGCCGGCAGGTCCACAAAGAATTTCTGGATGGCATCCACCGTGTCCGGGTGATCCCAGGAATCAATCCCTGAAATCATGCGCGTCAGCCGGTCGCGGCCCACCTTGTTGTTCATCACGATGCTGAACATGTGGTAGCTGGGCCAGCTGGACCCGTTGGTGAAGGCCAGGGGGATCAGGCCGGCTTCCTGGATCGGGCCACACATGGCGACCAGTTCCTCCCAGGTGTTGGGGATGCTCCAGCCATGCTCCTCAAACAGGCGCATGTTGTAGAAGACGCCAATGAACTCCAGTTCGTTGGCGACACCGTAGACGTGGCCGTCAAAGGTGCTGCGGGCCAGGGTCCAGGGATAGATGCGTTGGTCCCAGCCCTGTTCGGTGTAGGCTTCGTCCAGGGGCAGGAGCAGGCCGGCCTGGGCCAAAACGCCGGCGAAGCCCGGCCCCAGATCGTAGTAGAAGAGGTCAGGGCCGGTTCCGGAACTGAGCGCGGTGCGGATCACGTCCCGCATGGCCTCCGTGGTGTAGCTTTCCCGCACCACTTCAATACCGTCCTGGCTGTCGTTGAAGCGGGCCACCAGGGCATCCATCTGGTCCGATACGTCGGGGAACTGGTCCCAGAACAGAATCTCGACCTTCTCGGGTCCTTCCTCCGCTACCGGGACGCAGGCTGCCAGCAGCAACGCGGCCGTCATGCCCAGTACCGTTAGCAACCAAAGATATCTTTTCATGTCGCAACTCCTTCAATATGCACGGTTGACCAAGGAACTAATGAGTGATCCGGCACGGTTAAGCGTGGGCCGGGGCCACGCAACGGCTTGTGGCGGCAATGCTACGGCTTGGGATTGGCCCCGTCGCAGCCATGCCACCGCCCTGGCCATTGCCGATACAGAGCAGCCTGCTTGATCTTCCGTGCGACCGGTATCGGATCATTCCATCCGGCAGGTGCCGCACAGGCTCGATGCGCATGGCGGTTGGCATGGAGTGCACTGTACGCAGGCGCGTGAGTCCTGTCAAGTCGGTTTAAAGCGAGGCACCGTGTCAGCTTCATCGACATGGGCCCGAGCAGGACCTGGTCCGCGGCACGCGGGATCCGGACAGCCCCGTCGGAACCGGCCAGCCCTCGGCCGGGTGGGGCGGCTGCAGGCGCGGGTACACTTGGCCCGGGGACCGAAGACGGAGGCCGGCTCCCCCAACTACCTGTCCTTGGCGGCAGTCACCATGGCCTGACGCAGGCGGACAGGGATTTGGGCACGAGGGAGGTCCGATGACAAGCCCGGACCAAGATCAACGAAATAACAATATCCCGAGCATCCATACCCATAAATTGTCCGACAACCCATATCTCCGTCCTTGCTTCGCACCAAGTCGAGCCAAGGAGATTTCCATGAATGGCAATTGCACATTCTGCGACATTGCCAATGAGACGCGGCCCGCGAGCGTTGTGTACGCGGACGAATTGACCATGGCATTCATCGACATTCGACAATTCCACGCCGGGCATACACTGGTCATCCCGCGCCGGCACGTCGGCGACATCCGTCAGCTGGACGAGACAACGGGTGCCGCGGTCATGGCCACCCTCATACGTGTTACCCGCGCCGTCGACGCTGCTTTTTCCAACGACGGGATGAGCCTCTGGCATTCAATCGGCCCCGCCGCCTTCCAGGAGGTGCCCCATGTTCATTTCCACATCCATCCGCGCAAGACCGCGGACGGTTTCCTCCGCGTCTATCCGGGTACACCTCCCACCGCTGATGAATCAACAAGAGAAGAATACGCGGCAAGAATTCGTCTTTTCCTGTGATCGACTGCGGCCGCCTCCCTCCCCGCCTGCCGGCAACCCCGCTGTCCCGTGTGAGTAGCCGACAGGTTCACCCGGTTGGAACCGAAGACCGCTTGGCCCCAACTCCGCCCGATAAACCGTTAATGAGCCAGATTGGGCCTCAGCCAACCCTCCGCTTCCGCCGGATCCATCCCTGAGGCGAAAGCCACACTCTCCAACTGGTCGCGTCCAATCCTTCCCACCGTGAAGTACCGGGCCTGGGGATGGGCAAACCAAAAACCACTGACGGAGGCGGCCGGCCACATGGCACACGTCTCGGACAGGGACATGTCCGCACGCTCCCCGGCTTCCAACAGGGCGAAGATGGTTCGCTTGCTCGTGTGGTCCGGGCAGGCCGGGTAGCCGGGAGCCGGACGGATTCCACGATACCGCTCGGCGATCAAGTCCACATTGTCCAGCGCTTCCTCCTCGGCATAGCCCCACCAGCAGGTGCGCGCCTGCAGGTGCAGCCATTCCGCGGCCGCTTCCGCCAGCCGGTCGGCAAGCACCTGCACCATGATGGCGCCATAGTCGTCGTGAGCCGCCTTCAATGCAGCACTCAACTCCTGCACGCCCAAACCGGCCGTCACCGCAAAACATCCCAGCCAGTCGGCGACATCGCTGTGTGCCGGCGCGATCCAGTCGCTCAGGCAGAGTTGACGCGCCGACACCCCCTTGGATTCCTGCTGTCGCAGCAGCGGAAACTCCGCCCTCACCGCCGTGCGGGATTCGTCCGTGTAAACCAGAATGGTCTCGTCCTGGGACGCGGCCGGAAAGATGGCGACGGCTCCGCGCACGGCCAGGCCCCTGTCCCGAATCAGGGTCTCCAAGCGGGCCTGGCCGTCCGCCAGCAGGGAGCGGGCCGCCTTGCCCTTGCCCGGATCGTTGAGAATCGCCGGCCAGACACCCCGCATCTCCCAGGCATGAAAAAAGGGGGTCCAGTCGATGTACGGCACCAGATCGGCGATCGGGATATCGACGGTTTGCAGGTCCGGATGGCGCGGGCGGGCGATGTCGGCCTCGGCCGGATCGAAGGGAAAGCGCCGGGTGCGGGCCTCCTCCAGCGACAACAGCTCCCGTTTGCGGCCGCGCTCCTCGTAGCTGCGCCGCAGGCCCGCATACTCGGCCTTGATGGACGCCGCAAACGCCGTGCGCTGCCGCGGGTTGGTCAACTGTTCCACCACCCCGACGCTGCGTGAGGCGTCCAGCACGTGCACAACCGGTCCGGAGTAGACGGGATCAATGCGCAGCGCCGTGTGCAGCCGCGACGTGGTGGCGCCGCCAATCAGCAGGGGCGTATCGAAGCCTTGGCGTTCCATTTCGGACGCCACGTTGACCATCTGATCCAGGGACGGCGTAATCAACCCGCTCAACCCGATCAGGTCCGCCTGCCCGGCGCGGGCCGTGTCCAGGATGGTCTGTCCGGCCACCATCACACCCAGATCCTCGATCCGGTACCCGTTGCAGCCGAGCACCACACCCACGATGTTCTTGCCGATGTCGTGCACGTCACCCTGCACCGTGGCCATGACAATGCCCGGCTGGACCGTACTGGAACCGCTCAGCGCCTGTGCCTCCTCAATGTAGGGCGTAAGCCAAGCCACGGCCTTCTTCATTACGCGGGCGCTCTTGACCACCTGGGGCAAAAACATCTGGCCGGCTCCGAAGAGATCACCGACGCGGTTCATGCCGTCCATCAGCGGCCCTTCGATGACGGCCAGCGGATCCCCCAGTTCCGCCAATGCCTCGGCCGCGTCCTCCTCGGCGTACTGGTCCAACCCGTTGACCAGCGCATGGGACAGCCGTGCCGCCACGGGTTCGTCCCGCCAGGCCAGATCCGCCTTGGGCCCGGTGGTCTCCAGGGTGCCGCGCAGCCGTTCCGCCAGCGAGATGAGCCGTTCGGTGGCATCCGGGCGGCGGTTCAGGAGCACATCCTCGACATGCTCACGCAGCTCGGGTTCCAGTTCGGCATAGATGGCCAGCTGCCCGGCATCCACGATGCCCATATCCAGCCCCGCGGCCCGCGCGTGGTACAGGAAGGCAGCGTGCATCGCCTGCCGGACCGCGGTCTGGCCACGGAAGGCAAAGGAGATGTTGCTGACGCCCCCGCTCACCTTGCAGTGCGGCAGTTCCTCCTTGATACCCCGCACTGCCTCGATGAAGGCAATCGCGTAGTCGTCGTGTTCCTCGATCCCGGTGCCCACAGTCAGAATGTTGGGATCCAGGACGATGTCTTCGGGTGGGAATCCATGCTCCGTGAGCAGGCGGTAGGCCCGGCGGGACACTTCCAGCTTGCGCTCCAGCGTGTCGGCTTGGCCCGTCTCGTCGAAGGCCATCACGACCACCGCGGCTCCGTACCGCCGGCAGAGATCCGCCTGCCGCAGAAACTCCGCCTCGCCTTCCTTGAGGCTCAGCGAGTTGACCAGTGCCTTGCCCTGCACCTCCCGAAGACCGGTCTCCAGAATCTCCCAGCGGGAGGAATCGATCACGATCGGCACCCGCGCCACATCGGGTTCCCCGGCCAGCAGGCGCAGGAAACGACGCATGCAGGTCGGGCCGTCCAGCAGGCCGTCGTCGAAGTTCACGTCCACCATCTGGGCACCGTTGGCCACCTGCTCCGCCGCCACCTGCACCGCGTCCTCGAAGCGGTCCCTGCGGATCAGGCGCCGGAAGCGCGCGGACCCCGAAACGTTGGTGCGCTCGCCGATGTTGATGAAGTTGATCTCCGGCGCCACCCGGCACGGTTCCATCCCTGCCAGCACCGTGGCCGGCACGTGCTCGGGCACGGGGCGCGGGGCGAGGTCCGCCAGCGCGGCCCGGATGCGCCGCGTGTGGTCCGGCCCGGAACCGCAGCAGCTGCCGGCGATGTTCAGTTCGTCCTTGGCAGCCGCCTCCCTGAGGGTCGCGGCCATTTCCTCGGGGGTCTCGTCGTAGCCGCCGAAGGCGTTGGGCAAACCGGCATTGGGATAGCAGTGGATGCGGGTGTCCGCAACCTCCGACAGCCGACTTATGTACGGCAACATGTCCGTTGAACCCAACGAACAGTTAACCCCGACCGAAAAGGGCCCGACATGGCGGACGGAGTGCCAGAAGGCTTCCGGCGTCTGGCCCGACAGATTGCGACCACTGGCATCCACCACGCTGATGGAGATCATGACCGGGAGCGCGCGGCCGGTGTCCCGAAACAGTTCTTGAATGGCAAAGAGCGCGGCCTTGGCGTTGAGCGTATCGAACACCGTCTCGACCAGCAGGAGATCGGCCCCGCCATCCATAAGGCCCCGTGTCTGCTCGCGGTAGGCCGCCTCCAATTCCTCGAAGGAGGTGTTGCGAAAGGCCGGATCCGAGACATCCGGCGATAGGGAAGCCGTCACGTTGGTGGGGCCGACCGACCCCGCCACGAAGCGCGGACGGTCCGGGTCCGCGTAGTCGCGGCCGTCCACGGCCTCCCGCCCGATACGGGCAGCGGTGATATTCAGTTCATAGGCCAGGTCGGAGAGGCCAAAGTCCGCCAGGGCAATGCTCGTGGCCGTAAAGGTGTTGGTGGACACGATGTCCGCCCCGGCATCCAGGTATTGCCGGTGGATGTCCCGAATGATCCGCGGCTGGGTCAGGCACAACAGATCGTGGCAGCCCATGACCGGCCGCGGATGATCCCGGAACCTGTCACCAGCATAGTCGGCGGGGGTCAGCCGATGTTCCTGAAGCAGCGTGCCCATGGCGCCGTCCAGGATCAAAATGCGCTCGGCGGCGGCTTGCAACAGGTCGGACGGAGAGTACATGCAGAACTGTTCCACCGGGAGTCAAGGGTCCGGAACGATGAAGGGCGCGCCGGACGGCTCAAGGCCCTCTTGCGTTGTGCGGACCGGCACCCGCCCGGGGTTCAGGCCAAGTCCCAGGGGCTGGTCATGAGGCCCGCACCGTCGAAGGCAAGGCTGACTTCGGAGCCGATCCGGCAATGCGAAGCAGCGGCCCACTCCGCTGCCAGGTTGGGCGACATCCAGGTCCTGCCCAGACTGAGCGTGTCGTCGATGAACAGAATGCGGGCCTGTTTGGGACTGGTCTGAATACTGCTCAGGGACAGTTCCAGCACCTGCCGGTCGCAGGGCACCACCGCGGGCATGGCGGCCTTGCGCAGCCCCATGACGCCCGCCGCAAACGCATTGGTGGAGGTGGCCGTCGTGCCCCACCCGAGGGCCCCCGGCCGAAAACGCATGGGTGTGGTGGCCCTGCCAGTCGATGTTCCGGAGCACGCGGCCGGCCGCCACATTGGCGAGGCCGAGGCCGTTGGCGTTGCCGGCGGTTTCGGGGGTGAGGGACAGGACCGCGACCACGGTAATGCGCGGCCACTCGGCATCCGGGAGGTCCGGAACGGCAAAGCGGCCAATCACGTTGGTGTCCATGCCGGTGCCCGAAATGTTCTTGCCCAGACGCCGGACCACCAGCAGGTCCAGGGGGGAGACCGGAATGCGCGGCAGGTGGGTGCGGGCCAAGTCCAACAGGGCCCGTTCACGAGGACCGGCGAATTCCGAGGCGTGCAGGGCCTCCACGGCCATGGTTTCCTCATGGCCGTTCTCCACCACGGCCACCCCTCCCAGCAGATTCGTGTGCCGCACCTGCAACTGTGTGGCCTTGGTTAGGTCCGACACAAAAACCTCCACACCGTGCGCATGGTAGGTCCGGGCTCCTTCCAGCTTGCCCAGGCCAATGACGCCCATCTTGGACAGGCCACTCTCCACGGGACCGTGGAAACTGGTGTGCGGCTTAACCCGGTTGATCAGCAACACATGGTCGGCCCGGGCCGAATCCTCGCCCTGGTACAACTGGGGTCCACCCGGCAGGCAGGCCGTCCGGCGCACGGCCATGTCCGCCCGTATTGGCACACCCATGGATTCCTCCGTGAGCCCAAAGTTGGCCAATACCTTCAGCTGGCCCGCGACGGTACCGCCGCCATGGCTGCCCATGGCCGGAAACAGATAGGGTTGAGCATCGCGTTCCCTCACGCATTCGATGGTGGTCCTGGTCAGGGCTGGCAGATTGGCCAGGCCGCGGCTGCCGCAGCCGATGGCCACCGACTGGCCCGGCTCGACTGCATCCAACAGGCCGGATCCATCCATGGCGGAGCGCACGGCACCGGGGACATCCGGGACGGCATTGTCGGGGAAGTCCTGATACCCGGTCACCATGCGGTCGGGCAATGCGGCGCCAAAGCTGAAGCCTTCAATGTTCTCCAGAAGTTCCGAAACCAAGATTGCACCGCCTGAAAGTCCAAGTTGCGACCGGGCCGGTCGACCATGTTGTCTGCCGGTCCATTTGTACTCCACCTCCGGAACCACTGTCGTTCCGGTTTGGGATCGTCATTATAGAAGCGGGAATCGAACCATGGGGACCACTGGCAGGCGATTCGGGGACTCTTGCAGATGGTGTGTGGGCAGCCAGTGACGCGACTACGGAAGGGTAGTGGGGAAAGTTGCCATTGGTAGGACAGGTTAAGGCGTTTGCATGGTCGGCCTCTCGGACCAGGCCCAGAGGACCATGAAGTTCCATATGCCGGTCACGGGGAAGCCCCGGGCCTGACGGTGGTAAGGCCTGAGGCGTCCGGAGCGATCTTCCAGGCGGTTGACAGCAGCCCACACCTCGAGACCTCGCACATGCCGGCACCGCGGGTACCGACACTCCGGAAAGTTCACAACCGGACATGGTCAAGTCACGGAGACACCAGTGGTGGAGTCGGCGACCAGTTCCAGCCAAGTGGACAGTTGCACTTCGCCCGCGACCGGCAAAACCGCCGGGAACCGGGTGGTCATGTCCGGTTCCGTCCGGTAGCGGGCTCTGGAGCTCCAGAGCTAGATGGCACCGCGTCCGGCGCTCACGGCTGCAAGGAAGTCCGACGAACCCAATGTTCCCCGGGGCAACCGTTCGGACAGGCAATGTAATGACGAATCAATCCGGGCCGCGTCCATATAGCAGAATGTTAGGAACGGACCCCTGCGATTAGGAGGATGTTGTGAACAGATTCAAGCAATGGCGGGGGACGGGTCTTCTGTTGATGGCTGTCGCGGCCTTGTCCTTTGCCGCCGCCCGAGTAACCCATACGCTGCCTGTCGGATCGGTCGTCTGGGCGGATTCGGCCAGGACGCCCCATGCCGCGGTCCTGTCCCCAGAGACATCCGGGCCACCCCTTGAGGCCGACCTGAACCAGTCTTCCCTTATACCTCAGGATGTCGAAACGGTGACGGAGAGCGGAGAGCCTGCCATGGGGATTGCCCCATCAATATCCATGCCAACTGCCGGGGTGTTGAGTCATTCGGGCATTGGCCGCTTATCTCCCCTGTTTCAGGATCAAGCGAGAGCCGGGGGACTCACCGTGTCGGCAGTCGGATCGGTGACCAGGCCAGCGGATGAGGCTTACATCATTATAGTCCCGGAGCCACACTATAGTGCTTCCGGTCCCGAACTGCTCTCCAGTGAAGACAAGCAGGATATAATCGACGACCTGGCACTGCTGGGGATAGAAGAAAGCGCCATTGAATTCATACTCATCGGACGGTACGATCCCACCACCATATCGGTGGAGATGGACTTGGAGACATTGCCCGCGCAAGCTGAGCAAGTCGTTGAAGCCGTGACAGAAGTGGTGCGGCAGGTGGAATTTCATGGTGTCCGCTACGTGTTGTCGCCGGAGCATTGTCACCAGGCTCTGGCTCTGGCTCGTCGCCAGGCCATACCCAGTGCCCAACAAGCCGCGGACGATTTGGCGGAAGCCTTTGGTGTAGCGCTGGGGAGTGTAACCAGCGTGCAGGAGTATCCAGTGAGTAGCACCTTTACCCAAGTCCGGACCAATACGGATGGTTGCAGCCATCAGAATGTGGATTCATATTCTCGAAATGTAGCGGACATGGTGTCCCTCGATTCCGAGCCGGAAGTTACCGTGTCCATTGGCTTACAGATAACCTACAGTATCCAATAAGGTGCGCGGACTTTTCCATCGTCCCGCTTGTTCACCCACGGCGCAGGCTACCTGTTTTCACAGGGGCTTGCACCGTGGCCCACTTTGACTCAAGACGAAGCGCCAACCGGATGCCGGCATCCGGCCAACGCGGTTGAACAGCAGGCATCGTGTCAGGTATCGGGCAAAGGTTTGCCGGCCAGAGACATCCCGCCCACAAGTGCATGGAAGCGGAGCCTCGTTCCCCATAACCAAGCTTAGGGGCTTATAACCAGGAGTTGACACCGTGGCTACAGGAGGTCTTGCGACCCCTCACAGGCTCTCGCCTGCCTTGTTCACGGGTCTTCGGGGTTCCCCATGGGATCGCCCCTCGCCGTGCAGCGGCCCCTGCCCCGCGGGCCGGCCGGTGGCGGTTGTTGCGCCCGCTCTTGATCCGACATGTGCATTTTACCACGTCAATTCCTGGTTATAAGCCTTCAAACTTACAATCCGACCCTGCTATCTTCAGGCGTCGATTGCAACAAACAGAGGGACTGCCGCAGCCATGAAACATTCGCAACCGGACTCCGCCCTCCTCCTTCGACTTCTGGGCCAACACCATTCTCCGCAGGCAGCCTGTCGGGAGGCTGGCCTTGACCCTGCCGATTTCCAGGCCTGGTGGCGGGATCAACTGCAACAGCGGGTGCCTGCCCAGAACGGTCGACAGCCTTCGGCGGTGTCGTCTTCCGTGCGCATCCTCCGCGACCAACGCGGCGTCCCCCACATTCATGCCGAATCGGACCTGGACCTGTACACGGGCTACGGCTACGCCATGGCCCAGGACCGCCTGTGGCAACTGGACTACTACCGTCGGCAGGCCCACGGCCGCCTGGCCGAAATCCTGGGCGCCGAAGCCTGTCCGGAGGCCACAGGCGGCGCACCGACAGCCCTGCAAAGGGACACGATTGCCAGAACAATCGGCTTTGCGCGCATCGCCAAGGCACAGTGGCAGGTCATGCAGGTTGCGGCTGCCGGCCGATTAAAGGCGTTTGCCGAAGGCATCAACCAGTTGATGGAGGAAACCCGAGACAGTCCCCCCATCGAGTTTGCGCTGCTGGACTACGTCCCCGAGCCGTGGCATCCGATTGACACGCTCGCAATCTGGTGCGAGTTCCAGTACTACCTGACCGTCCGCCTGCCGGTCATCTACGTTCCGGAAATCGCGCGTCGGCACCTGGGTGCAGGGCCGCTGTACGAAGCGTTCCTGCAGGGCGAGGCGGACGCGGAGAGCATCCTGCCACCCGGTTCGGCGCCGGCCTCCCTGCATGATCCCGTGGGTCAGGCCGTGGGCGATCCCGAGGAGGCCGTCGGCAGCAACAACTGGACCGTGGCGGGATCGCGTTCCCGGTCCGGCCATCCCCTGCTGGCCAGCGATCCCCACATTGCCTTCAATGCCGTCTCCTGCTGGTACGAAGCACACTTGGCGGACGGCGCCGGGCTGGATGCGGCCGGCGCCGGCTACATCGGCGTGCCCGGTTTGCTGTTCGGCCGCAACCGCAACCTGGCCTTCGGCATCACCAACAACATCTGCTCCCAACGGGACCTGTACCGGGAACAAACCGACCCGGACCATCCAGACCGATTCCTGCACGGCGGAGAGTGGATCCCCGCCCGTTCCCTGACGGAACGCATCAAGGTGAGGAATGCAGACCCCGTGGACCTCGAAGTGGTCTACTCGCCTACGGGCCCGATTGTCGATCACCTCCTGCCGGAGGCCGCCCGCGGCCGCGAACCCGTCTCGCTGCGGTGGATGGGCGCCACCTTGGGACCGGACGGCCAAACCGAGCGGGGTGCCGAAATCGGCGTCCTGATGAAAACCAACCGGGCGCGCACGTGCGACGAGTTCCGGGCCGCGCTGGCCGACTGGCGCGTGCCCACCCTGAGCATGGTGTTTGCCGACGCGGAAGGCAATATCGGCTACCAGTGCACGGGCGCCATTCCCATCCGCCGGAACTGGCACCGCGGATACCGCAAGGCGTGGGAAGCGGAGGATGCCTGGCAGGGCGTGGTGCCCTTCAGGGGACTGCCGGCCATGTCCAATCCGCAGCAGGGTTGGATTCGCACGGCCAACAACCGCACCGCCGGCGACGACTACCCCTATCCGCTGTCCGGGACCTGGGCCAGCGGCCACCGCGCACAACGCGTCCGCCAGTTGCTGGAAGCCAACGACCGGATGACGCGCCAAGCCTGTATGGAGATGCAGGCGGACACGCTGTCACTCAGGGCCAGGGACTGTCTGCCGCACCTGTTGCATCTGCTGGACGGGCACCCCGCCCCGTTGGTGCGGGAAGCCGCGGTGTGGTTGCAGGCATGGGACTGCCACATGGAGTCGGATTCAGTGGGGGGCGCGCTTTTCGAAACCTTCTTTGCGAAATGGCAACTCAGTGTCGCGTCGCAAAGGTTTCCCCCCGCTGTGGCCGCCCAGGTGGCCGACAGTATCGCCGGGCTTGCCAACACCTTGCTGGAAAGCGATCCTGCAGGCTGGTTTGAGAATGAGCAAACCCGCCGCAATGAGGTGTCCCGGACCATGCTGGAGATCTGCCGCCAGCTTGAGACGCAGTTGGGGACGGACATGGATCGGTGGACGTGGGGACGGCTGCACCGCATCCATCTCCACCATCCCCTGACCTACATCAAGGCCATAGGCGGACTGTTGGACCGCGGCGGCGATCCCGTCGGGGGCTCGGGCGTCACCGTCTGCAACACCGGCATGGATCCTAACTACTCGGCCAACATGGGGGCCAACTATCGCATCGTCGCCGAATTGGAGCCGGGCGCACCGGACCTCTACTCCATCGACGCCGCGGGACAGTCCGGACATCCGGGCAGCGCTCACTACTGTGATCAACTGCCGGATTGGCTGGCTGGCAACCTGGCCACACTGTCCCTGGCGTCGGCCGACGATCTGAAGAACGTGGAGGCAGCCATGACCCTGGTACCGCACGGCTCCGCCATGCGGAACTGACAGCGGACCGGGGACTACAAGCTACACGAGGGCAATCCTGCGTCCGGTGTCGCTGGAGGCATAGGCGGCGTCCATCACGCGCGCCACGTGCAGCGCATCCTCGCCCGTGGTCGGGGGTTCCGCCCGGCCCTGGGCCGCATGCACAAAGCTGCGGATGAAATTCTCCCCGGCCACGCCGCAGTAGGCCGGGGAGTCCGCAATCTCGAATTCGAAGGTGCGCCTGGGAGCGGCATTCCAGGCGGGATGCAAAGTCTCCACATGCAGCCGGGAAGCGTCGCCCAGACCGATGCCCGTCATGTACATGCGGCCCAGCCGGCCGTTCACGCCGAGGTACACGTCATTCCCGGCCGAGTTGTGGTAGCCGGAGCCGCTCTGGCCCAGCACATAGCCCAGATGCATGGACACGAGCGTCCCGGACTCCAGGGTCAGCGACAGGTTGGCCATGTCCTCCACATCGATGTCCTCGCCGCTGCGCGTGGCCACCTGGGCGGATACGGTGGCGTAGTCCTCGCCCGTGATGAACCGAATGCGGTCAAGGTCGTGGCACCCCAGCCATGAGATCACGCCACCTCCGGCATGCTCCTTGTTGAACAGCCAGTGGCGCGGGTTGCGGTCCTTGACCTGGGTGTAGAGGGCCCGGACCTCCACCGACAGCAATTCCCCAAGCAGGCCCTCCCGGAGGATGGACCGCATCCGGCGGAAGACCGGGTAGCTCCTGGTCTGGTAGCAGACGGACAGCAGGGCTTCGCCCTGGGCGGCCGTATCCAGAACCTGTTGCGTTTCCGCGGCATTGCGGCCAATGGGCTTCTCCGCCATCAGGTGGACACCGGCTTCCAGAACCCGGCTGAAACTGGCGGGCCCGCGGTCGTTGCGCACGCAGACGATGGCGAAGAAGGGACGACACCTGTCCAGCAACGCCCCCAAATCGGTGTGCCAGGCTGTTACCTTGGCACCCTGCCGGTCCTTGACCCGTTCGAGATCCGCCCGGCTCTCGCCGCACACCGCGATGGATTCCACCTCGGACAGTTGCTGAAGCGTAGCCAGATGCGACATGGCATGGGGATGCTGCAGTCCCACAAGAGTTGCCTGCATGGGTTCTCGTCCTTGGTCGAATTGATCGGCAGCAGAAGCCTACCGCCGAGGGACAGTCCGTGCGGTGTCCACAAGAAAAGCGCTGTGTCCAGTGCGCCAGATGTGCATCCGGCAGGCAAGTGCACAGGAATACTTCGCTGCAGATGATTCCACCACTCCGCGTGTCGCAAGGAACCGGGGCGTGATACCGATGGGCCGGTCCGGGTGCGACATCCCGAAGGGGATGGCCTCAAAATCTTTCAGGATCCACGTCGGCGCAACTTCCCTTCCAGTACCCGGATTCGCTCTGCCGCTACGCGTTCCGCCTCCAGGCGGGCCTGCCGTTCCTCTTCGGCGGCTTTCCGCTCCGCCGTCGCCCGACGTTCAGCCTCCAGGCGGCCTTGGTGCTCCGCCGCCGCCCGACGTTCGGCCTCCAGGCGGCCTTGGTGCTCCGCCACCGCCCGACGTTCGGCCGCGGCCGCGACTTCCTGCATCTCGGCCAGGGTTATGATAGCCGCACCCGTCTCAGGGTCGTGCCACTTCAGCTGTCCCTCCTCCCAGCGCAAGTACAGTTCCAGCACCTCGCTGTAGCCCTCCAAACTGCCATCGGGAAGCGTCACGACTTCAATTGGCTCGTAGTGGTCCCCCGCCAGCCGGTCGCCGGCCAACCGCACGCCGTGGTTCTCACCCGTCTCGTCGAAGCGCCAGTACTCCGGGATGCCCAAGGCTGCATAGGCGACCGGCTTCTCCTCGACATCGATCCGTCCGGTGGAAGGCGGGGCCACCTCCAGCACGAAGTCAGGCGGCTTGCCCTGCTCGGAGATCACGTAGCCATTGCGCCGGTGGTAGGCCTCCGGGTCGACATCGAAGGCAATCAGCAGGTCGGGCACACGCAACCCCTTGGTGCTCCCCACGGGTTCCGGCGCGATGTACAGCTCCCCACCGATCAGAGTGGTCTCGGGATCGCCGAAATGCAGGCCCAGATAGTGGGCGCCGCCGGTGTTGGCGAGGTGTCGGAAGCTGCTCATCTCGTCGGGATGCCGGGGCGGCGGGTCCGGAAAAGGCACCAGGAGGCCAGTGTCCGTCCTGGCCGGGCCGAGGGCTGTGGTGCTCATGTCGCTCCTGGTTGAGCCGGGTGAGTCGAGTGGTGTCCGGGTCGTCCGGCAGGGATTATACCGATGGGAGATACCCGCCACAGGAGCCAGTCCGGCAGCCCCCCATGAGACGCAAGGGGCCCTGAACATGCATGTGTTGGACATGCCCTGATCCAACCACATTCGGGCATGGGGCAACCGTCCCGTGTCGGCCCCGCGCGGCGGCAACCCCCGGTACGGCATGGAAAGACCGAGGGCTTGGTTCAAACCGGCGAGACCGGTATTCACCCAACGCAAGCTTCCTGCCACCTCCCATTCCGTCCATACGGGTCCCAAGCCCTTTGACCGTTGCAACCAAGTCCGTCAGACGGGCCCATTCATTCGCTGATCCAATGTTCCTATTTTGATATAGTTCCTGCTGATACAACCCTCCTTGTCCATATCGATCCAAGACTGCCGTGCACCCTCCCGCAAAACCCATCGGCTGCCTGCTGATCACCCGCCGTCCCTCCAGCTCGGGACGGCGGGTGATCATCTGCGATGGCGGTGCCGGCCGCGCGTGCTGGACCACACGCCGCAGGCCGACGCAGCGCGCATCGGGGAGCCGCTTGAGGAAGCCCTCTCCCACTGCAAGGATGCCGTGGTCCTGTGGGCCGACACGGAGCACTACGAGGAGGTGTCCAACGGATCTCCTTGCATCCCTGGCCGAGGTGACGGATCGCATTGAGCTGGGGGAACCGGGCGCCTTTCATCTGGACCTGACCAGCGTGCCCATGAACACGGGGAACCGGTCGGCCAGATGACGCAACAGTTGGAAACCCACAGATGCATCAGCGCAATGGTTCGCGGTACCATCGCCGCATTCTTTGCAGCCGGGCGCGCCATAGTCGAGGCAACGCCGCCGCTCCCATACTCGCCTACGGGCCAAGTAGATATCCCCGCCAAGCCTGGGTTTAGCTATCGTGTTGGCGATGGATGAGCCGGACAGTTCAGGGGCGTCGTTAAACCGAGGAGAGTGTTATCTGATGCCCATATCCGCGATGTCACAAGACGCCTTCCGCAAACGCATCGCCGATCTGGAGGTGCATTCCGGAGACGGACACCGGGCTCCCGGCAAGGCCTTGCTGGTCCTGTTGTCCGTGCGCGGCGTGCTCCACGGTTCACCGCGCCTCCGAGCACACAGCCGTTTGGAAGAGGAAGCACAACCGCTGTTGGAGGTTTTTGGACCGCCCATGTCCGGCTCGCGGCCTGATTTGCCTTTCCAACGCCTCGCAGACCGCTGTCTGTGGGAAACGGAGGCACCGGGCGTCGCCTCTACACCCGCTCCCAACGAAGTGGGTGGCTTCCCGCAATCGGTGTACGACCTGTTGGCCAACGACTACCATCTAATGAAGGAAACGGTACTGAATCTGCTCGATCTGCATTTCACCAAGAGTGTGCAACCCGATCTGCTCGAGATGTTGGAGGTGGCCGAACTTTGGGATCCGGCATCGCGTTCCGCGCAGGCCTCCCCACAGCAGCGCGCGGTGGTGGCGGGATTCCGGAAAACGGTCCTGAACGCATACCGGAACCGGTGTGCCGTCTGCGGAAACGGGGTGTGGATTGACGGGACACCCCTGGGGATTCAGCTCACCCACATTCACTGGCATTCCCACGGAGGTGAATTCGCCCTTTCCAACGCCCTGGCCCTGTGCACCCTGCACCAAAAACTGTTTGATGTGGGAGGCTTCACGATTTCGGACGACCTGCGTCTGGAAATCTCGTCTCGGCTACACGTTGAAGCTCCCGCGGGCCAGGGCTGGATCATGCCGAAACCGGGAAGCCGCATCCACGCACCGGAGCATCCGGACAACCGTCCTCATCCCGACAACCTGGCCTGGCACTGGCGCGAGGTCTACAGGGAGTAGGACCGGCACAGCCGGCGAACCGCGTCGCACACACTTCGGCATTCATTACAATTTCCCGAGGCTGCGGTTTGAATCATGACCGTTGCCGACAGAAGGCAATTCCGCATGGGCCAGCAGGTCAGGGGGTTGTCATGCACTTCGTCTTCCCAATTCAGTGGCCTGAACAGAACAGGCTGAAAGGAGTTTCGGCATGGACAGAAGAAAGTTTCTCGGAGCCGCCGCCTTGGCAACCGCAGCTGTCGGCGCCAGCGCGTGCGCAGTCACACCGGAGGATCTCACCGCTGCAACCGCCGCGGATGCCTCCCTGCCCGAGGTCTCGTGGCAGATGGCCACGAGCTGGCCACCGCTGCTTGACACCATCTTTGGCGGCGCCACCACGTTCGCCGATACCGTGAGCGCCCTGACCGGCGGCAAGTTCACGATCGACGTCCGCGCCGCCGGCGAACTGGCGCCCGGCCTCGAGGTCCTCAACGTTGTGGAGCAAGGCGCTGTCCAGTGCGGCCACACCGCCTCCTACTACTACGTGGGCAAGAGCCCCGTGACGGCCTTCGGCACGGCCCTGCCGTTCGGCCTGACCAATCGCCAAAACGACGCCTGGTTTTATCAGGGAGGCGGCCTCGAGTTGATGCAGGCCTTCTACGCCGAGCAGTTCGGCGTTATCCAGTTCCCGGCCGGCAACACGGGCGTCCAGATGGGTGGCTGGTTCAACAAGGAGATCAACTCCATCGCCGACATGGAAGGCCTGAAGATGCGCATTCCCGGACTGGGCGGCCAGGTGATGGATCGGCTGGGCGTGACCGTGCAGGTACTTCCCGGAGGCGAGATTTTCCAGGCGCTCCAAACGGGAGCCATCGACGCAGCGGAATGGGTGGGACCCTACGACGACCTCCGCCTGAACTTCCAGCAGGCCGCCAAGTTCTACTACTACCCCGGCTGGTGGGAACCCGGACCGACGCTGGAGGTGCAGGTCAACCTGGACGAATGGAACGGCCTGCCCGAGGAATACCAGGCGGCCATCGCCACCGCTGCCAACGTGGCCAACACCAATATGATGGCCACCTACGACGCCAAGAACATTCCGGCCTTGGCGGAGCTGATGTCGTCGGACGTGGTGCTGAGCCCGTTCCCGGACGATGTCATGCAGGCGGCCGAAGGCGAAGCGTTCGCGATGTACGACGAGATCGCGGCTTCCGATCCGGACTTCAACTCCATCCTGAGTGCCTGGAGCGAGTTCCGCTCCGGCATCCAGGGCTGGCACGGCCTGGCCGAAGCCGCCATGACGGGCTACCAGTCGATCCTGTAGTTCCACCAAGTCGAGAATGGCGGCAACTCGACTGCCGGTTCGCACTGGTCCCAACCACGCCGCTGCATCCAGAGCCAACTCGAAGGCCTCCGGGTTGGCTCTGTTGGCTGTCAAGGCGCCTCCACCGAAACACGCACAGCTATGTTGGTTGGGCGAAATTCAACCGGTGCAGCCAACGAAGCTCCACAGCGAACTCCGATCACCTTTTCGATTCCGGAGCCGCTCAGAGGTCAAGATGCACTTTCCAACCGGAATACCGTCCGCATCGAGCCACCACGGGTATGGCCCTCTCCGGAATCCCCTGTCCACACAGGTCGGAATCACAGCCCTTGCAACACACCGGTCCCAACGGCGCGAACCAAGGCCCAATGAGCAGAAACCATGGCGAACCAGCATCCAAAACCCAACCGTCAGTATCTTGAACGAGTCAAAATCGCAGGGTTCAAGTCCATCCGGGACGTATCGATTGAACTCAGACCTGACATCAACGTCCTGATTGGCGCCAACGGGTCGGGCAAGTCTAATTTCATCGAAACATTCGACTTTATCCACATGTTGTTCACACAACAGTTGACACGATACGTAACTGATAAGGGCGGCGCCGACTCAATCCTGCACTTTGGACGGGACACTACTCAGTCCCTGCACATTTTATTGGAGTATTCCATCGGAAGCGACACCGATGCTACCAGGACATATGAGGTTAGACTTCGCCCCAACGACCAAGACCAGTTGGTGATCACGAACGAGGTGGCTCACTATCACCAACGAGCCAGGTACGAACAAAGCTACGACAAGCCGGTTGCAACTAATCAGTTCGAATCAGGCCTCTCGCAAAATCAGCATATCACGTCGCGAAAGCTGTTGGAGCTTTTGAAAGCTTATCGAATTTACCACTTTCATGATGCTGGTCCGGGCTCACCACCAAGGCGGACAGCAAACCGCGCGGACAGCGTCCACTTGCAGAGCAACGGATCCAACATTGCCGCGTGGCTTTACCAACTCCGGGAAGCAGACTGGGAAGCATTCGACCTAATCGAGAGCCTCGTGCGCCGGGTTTCCCCATTTTTTGAGGGGTTCCACCCGCGCCCCATAGATAGTGCAGGACTCCATATCCGATTGGATTGGAAAGCCCGAGGGCGTGACAAGTACTTCGATGTCGCCGCCATGTCAGACGGAACTGTCAGATTCATCTGTCTTGCGTGCCTTCTACTCCAGCCAGACCCGCCTCCACTAATCTTGTTGGACGAACCGGAACTCGGACTCCATCCCAATGCAATTGCCATTCTGGCCGGAATGTTGGACTCAGCGTCAGCCGGGACACAGCTCATCGTATCAACCCAGTCGGTTACACTGGTGAACCACTTTGAACCGCGCTACGTATGGTGCGTCGACCGCATAGCCGATGCAACCGTGTTGAGGAATCTTGAAAACAAGCGTTTCATTGGATGGTTGGAGGATTACGCCCTAGGCGATTTCTGGGAAAAAAGTCTGGTGTGGGAAGAAAACGGCGTTATCGAATCCGGAGGCATTCCTCAATGAAGACAGTGAATGTAATCACGGAAGGGCAATCGGAGAGGGATTTCATCAATGTGGTTCTCCGTCCCTATACAAAGTCATTGGGTCTGACTCTCAATCCGGTGGTGGTTGCAACCGGTTCAAAGCATGGAAGACCACACCAAGGGGGAACTGTGAAGTTTGAGGTGCTAAAACCCCAATTGGACGAGTTCCTCCAATTGGGGACGGTACTCACCACCACCATGTTCGACTATGTCCAGTTGCACAAGAGCTTCTTCGAACTTCCGGATCTGTCGTCCAGTTCGGACATGCCCGCGGCAGAAGACATCGAGGCTGCAATGTATCGAGCCTTGGGTTGCCCTTCGAATTTCATTCCTTATATTATGCAATATGAGTTTGAAGCCCTACTGTTCAGCACCAAAACAAATTTACCCAACAGAATGAACGCGACCACTGAACAACGCACACAGTTCCTCAGTGTTTTTCGTGCATTCCCGAATCCCGAGGAAATCAATTCACAGTCGAGTCAGTCCCCCTCCAGGCGCATAAAAAGAATTTTTCCCAAATTCAGAAAAATCACCCACGGAGTATCGGCGTTGGAAAGGATTGGGGTCGATGCCATACGGCAACGTTGCCCACGCTTCAACTGGTGGCTTGGGCAACTCTTGACCGGTGCGTAGACCTGAAGGACCTTCCCACAGGGCTCTTTGGTTTCAGCGCCGCCCGCAAGTGGAAGCTGGAGACATGAAGTGGTGCCTCAAAATTGCCGGATGGCCAGGCTCCTACGCCATTGACCGGTTTTCGGACCAGTCACGCACTGGACATGGTCCGGTGGCTTCCACATGGCGGAACCCAGTTGTCAGGTAACCTTGGCAATCTGAATTGTTGCAGACCTTCGAACTCCTTACCGGCCACACCATGTCCAGGAAGTGGACCAGAATCGCCAGCATGCACCCGCGCGTGGTGGACTGGCTATTGTTGGCCACCGTGCTTTTCGAAGTCCTGTCCGGCTTGGTCACGTTCCTGATCGGCAAACCCGAAGGTGCTTGGTTCTGGACCGTGCATGCCGTCGTTGGATTGTCCATGGTGGTGCTGTTGGCATGGAAGCTGGGTCGGGTCGCGCACCGAATGACACCCCGACGGGATCGCAAGTCCAATGTTTTGTCGCTCGTAGTGGTCCTGTTGGCCATGCTGGTATTGGCCACGGGCACGGTCTGGGTGTCTGCCCAAGTTCCATTTGGCTATCCCACGGGCCTAAATCTCCACGTTGTGGCTGCCCTCCTGCTCCTTGTGGCAATGGTCGTACACGCGTGGATGCGCAACAAGCCCGTCACGCGGCCCCAGCTGCTGTCGCGGCGCAACTTCATCGCGGGCGCTGCCGCCGGCATCACCGCCACAGGCGCTTGGTGGGCACAGCAGGCTGCCGGTCAAGTCTTTGAGTGGCCGGGAGCACACCGCCGCTTCACAGGATCCCGTGAAGTTCACGGCCCTCTGCCGGTTACGATGTGGATGTTCGACGAAATTCCCCACATCGATCCCACCGAATTCAGCCTCTCGGTTGCCGGGAACGTGCAGCAGCGGCTGGAGTTGGACCTGGAGACCCTGCAGGAACTGGGACAAACCACGACAACGGCCACTCTGGACTGCACGGGCGGTTGGTACAAGGAGGAGGACTGGACCGGGATTCCGGTGTCCGACCTGTTGGCCGCCGCGCAAGCCAATCCGAGTGCCCGGTACGTCAGCTTCCGTTCGGTAACCGGATACCGCTGGAGCCTTGCCCTGGACGAAGCCGACCAGGCACTGCTCGCCCTGGAGGTTGGAGATTCACCACTGAGCACCGGCAACGGCGGCCCCCTCCGCCTCGTGGCTCCGGGCCACAGAGGCTTTCAGTGGGTAAAGTGGGTCACCGAAGTCCGGGTTCTCGATCGGGCCGATGCCGGACAGTGGACCGCCATCTTCACCAGCGGCCTGGATCGGAATGCATAGGACACCGGACAGAAGAATTGAGTGAACTACAACCTGATTCACGTAGTGGGAACACAAGTTTGCCGATGCAGGCCATTCGATTCATCGACGAGACGGTGACGGTCGAATTCGACCGGGAACCGGTCAGGATCAAGAATCCGCACTGCCCGGATCGATTCGTCTGGAACGGGGAAGTGTTCGCCGTGGAGACGCTGCTGGAAGAATGGCGGGATCATTCCCGCCACGGACGCATGGCCCGCAACATGCGTCCGGGCAACAAGGCGCGGGCCCTCAGGACCGGTTCATGGGGCGTGGGCCGCATCTACTTCCGCATCGCCACCGCACAGGGACGCTTCTTCGACCTGTACTACACCCGCGCCCCGGTGTCGGGCGCACCCCAAGGACAGTGGATCCTTTATCGGGAGCTGGGCGAAGTCAACTGACGACGGGCGCCGCGTCCGGTTGCCGAGCCGGCTCGGCAACCGGCTCGATGCCATCTCCTGTCAAGTCCGCCTCCTCGGCTTCCGCCGCCGCATTCTCGATCTTGGAGGTCGCCTCGGGATCCAGTTCCGGCAGTTCCTCCAACGAGGTCATGCCGAAATAAAGAAGGAACTGTTCCGTCACCCCGTACAGCAACGGGTTGCCCACCGTTTCCTTGCGGCCGCGCACCTCTATCAGCTCGCGGGCCAGCAACGTCCGCAGCACATGGGCACTGTCCACACCGCGGATCGCCTCGATTTGCCCCCGCGTGACCGGCTGGTGATAGGCAATGATGGCCACGGTTTCCGTGGCCGGCTGGCTCAGGCGCGACCGTCGGGCCAAGGCCACAAACCGGTCGATCGCATCCCCGGCCTCGGGCATGGTCACCAAAGCCACCTTCTGCCCCAAGGTCAGCAACCGCAGGCCGCGCCGGTTCTGTTCGAGGGTCTCCTCCAACTCCTCAAGGGCGAACCGCACCACCGGCGCAGGCCGGTCCACGACCCGGGCCAGGGCCTGGACCGTCACGGGTTCGGGCGCGACAAACAGCAAGCTCTCCAAGAGCGCGGCTAGAGAGGGTTGCGGCATGTCGGACATGGAATGAAGATGGCTGACGGAGCACCGGCACGCGGCGGATGAAAGCCATTATAGGGTGAGGGTTTCCTCATCCCGTGCTGCTTTCGGTATCCGTATCCGATGGAACCGACGTGACTCGCACCCAGACAATCCCATCAACATGTTCGAAGTGGGCATCCGCCGACACCAAATCGGCGCCGGTTTCCATCGCGTGGGCGGCGATCCAGACATCGTTGGTCGGAATGGGTCGGCCTTTCGCCCTCAATGCTGCGGCTATTCTTGAGTAGCGATCAGCGGTTACCGGCCCCACTGCAACGAAGGACGTATAGGGATTGTCAAAAAATGAACGGAGGTTGGCAACGTTCCGCTCAAAGTGCCTGCCGCGCCGGAAGCCGTACATCAGTTCACCGACCACCACAGCGGAGAACAGGACCTCCTCGGCTCTCCGTACCAACTCCGCAACATCCCCTTGTCCCCGCATGAGCAGAGAGTACGCGTTGGCATCCAGAAGAACCTTCATTCCCAGGCCTTCTCGTCAATGGTCTCAAAATCCTCCAGGGCAGCATCCATCTCATCAGCTTCCGCCTGGGTCCAGGTTCCTATCAGATGATCCAACGAAGTATCCACGGTATCCGCCTTGGCCGCACTGTCCGACAGGCCTGCCCCCTTCCGGAGCAGTCTGAGCGCGGCCTGGTTAAGGGAGATTCCCTCCCGCTTTGCCAAACGGCGGAGGCTGGCGCTCAGGTCATCGTCGAATCCTCTAACCGTAATTTGGTGCATGGGCTACTACCTTCTGTGATGCAGGAATGAGGCAGAGAGCCTCATTCTATTAGGCATACACCCAGTGGATCAATCCCGACCTGGTCCGAGCCTGACGCAGGCCTGCAACCACAAGCCGCCGGTCCCGGTAATTGGCAGCATGGTCATCGGTCATCCATGGTTGTTGAATTCTGCGGAAATCAGAGCCGTCAACACTCCTTGGGATCCGTCTCCGTGCCAACACCTGATTGAGACCCGGACCATCCTCAACCGGCGCCTCCATCATTCGCGGAACCACCGCCGCGCACCGTGATGCCACCGTGCCGGTGCAGCTTGCGCCGCTGTCAGATCGTCCGACAGCCCGGCATGTCATTGATGCTCCATCTCAGGCTGCACTTGCAGGAAGGCCATCCACACCTCCAAGTCCCGTCCCCGCTCCCAGACCGCGGCCAGTGCAAAAAGCCAGTGCTCCCGCCTTCCTCTGCAGGTCGTCGCAACACATCACGTACACCCGAAGCCACCTGGTATGGAATAGCGGTACGCGCAACAAAACGCAAGCGGCCAGCAGAAGGCCGGAGGTGGTCCAGGACGGCGTCACACTGGTGTTGTCGGGGATTACCGTCCGTTCGTCGATAGCGGGGCGCAACCACCTTCCGACCGCTTTGGTCGCCCAGCCCTTTGTACGTCACGGTGGACGGGGTTGTGGATGCAGTCGGCCTCAGTGATGCCGAACGGATCCGCCAGAAGCAAGTGCCATCGGCAACCATGTCGCTGTCCCGTGTGTGAACTTCAACCCGCGTCAAGGTCGTGCACTGAAAAGATCGCAACGCCGGCCCGGATCCGTGCTCAGTTCCTGCAATACGATTTTCTCAATCTCGATACAGACCGCGGCCTGCACACCGGCTTGTGCCAGCTTTGTCAGCAGACGCCCGGTTTCGGGCTCATCCCGACGGGCGCGCATCCAAAACACGGGGGTTCCCGGTGGCAGTTCATGCAGCAAGTCCACAAGGTGGTCGGCATCGGCAAACCCATGTCGGTTCAGCACCGTGTCGCCGTGCAGCAGATACAGGTAGTGCCAACTGAACTCCCTTTCGAGCAGCACCGATTCCGGCGGGGCGGCAGCCTGCAGCCGTTGGACCGCATCCGGCAGGCCGGCCAGTTCCCTGGTACGCGGACCGGTCGGAAGGTATTGGTGTTGCGCCCGCGGAACATACAGGGCCTCGCCGAACAGCACGCCGGACGCAGCCAGGAGGAGCAACAGTCCCCGAAAGGACACGGGTTTGACCAACCGCGGCAACAGGCACGGAAGGACCAGGCACAGCAGGGGCACCAGCGGCAACAGGTAGCGGAGCCAGATGCTGAAGGACAGCATCACGTGAATGGCAAGCCATCCACAGGCGACCGCGAGCAGCCAAAACCCAAGCCAGCGTCGCCGTCGATCCTCATGGGATCGGTACTCAACCACCCCCCAGATCAACAGGACGGCCGTGGATACGGCACCGCTCCAATGTCCCGTCAACTCGACTGCCAACGGCACCCACTCCGCCAGTCGGGACCACCAATCTCGAAGTGGAACGATTCCCAGCGGCGCGTAGTGTTCGAAACCCAACGTCCAGAAAGAGGGGGCGGCATGCCAACGGGCGAGATCCCACAGCTGAACAGGAACGGCAACCGCCGCGAACCCAAGCAACAAGGACTTCCAGCCAACAGGCGTATCCGGTCGCGCCCGTACGTGCACAACACCCGGCAGTATGGCCAGGTAGGCGAGGCCTGCCTGGCGCGTGAACAGGGCGAGGGCCAACAGCAACCCGGCCCCAAACCACCGACCCTCCCAAGCCAGCCACAGCGCGGCCGTGCCCCAAAGCACCATGAGGGGATCCGTCAATCCGGAGGGCGCCCAGGCCAACACCAACGGATTGAGGCTCCAGACTCCGGCCGCCAAGGCGGCGCTCGGCCATCCCCTGAGGCGCACGCACCAAAGCATCAATACCAGACCGGTCAGGACAGCGGCCGCCAAATTGAGGCTCTTGGCAGCCCATAGCGCGTTGCGGCCCAGATACAGCGCCAGCGACTGCAACCAGATGTAAACGGGCGGCTTGTCCGGCCAGTGGGCCAGGAACAGTGGATCCGGCTCGCCCCACCAGTGGAGTGCCTGGAAGGCGTAGAGGGAGGAGTCGCCCGACAGGGGCCAGCGGCCGGCCGCCTCCCAGGCCCATGCCTGTTGCAGCAGAAGCAGCCCGCAGGCCGCAAGGCAGGCTGCCAGGTCCAGCCTGCCGGATGGCCGGAGGCTGGCCGGTTCGGACAAGGGGGACAGGGATCCGGGAATCCGGAACGCTACTCCTGCACGATGTGAACCTTGACCGCTCCGGTGTTCTTGTCCGACGAAACCCGGAAGGCCTCGGGGGTCTCGTCCAGGCCGTAGTCGTGGGTCACGATGCGCTCGGCATCCACCGCGCCGGTACCGATCAGTTCGATCGCGGCATCGAAGTCCGTGACCAGGCCGCTGTAGCTGTAGCACAGGGATCCGGTGACAATCGGCTCCAGGTTCATGATCTTGCTCAGGTCCACTTCCAGCGGCTTGTGGTAGCCGCCCACCAACACCACCGTGCCCTGGGGCCGAATCATGCCCAGGGCGTCGTCAAAGCCCTGGGCGCTGCCCACCGTCTCGACAACCACATCCAGCCCATGGCCGTCGGTGAAGTCCCGCACGTACTCTTGGACATCGGTGTCGTTGATGTCGACCACGTGGTCCGCCCCGAAGTGCCGGGCAATCTCGGCCTGCTGGTCGTACTTGACGGTAATCAACGTCTCCCGTACCCCCGCGGCCTTGGCCGCGGCCAGCGTGAGCAGGCCAATCGTGCCACCGCCGATGACGGCCAGGCGGTCCTGGTGGCTCGGTTCGGCGCGCATGACCGCCCGGTAGCAGACCGCCAGGGGTTCGACCAGCGCCCCCTGCCTGTAGGTGATGTCGTCGGACAACTGAAAGACGGTGGAGGCGTGCACGTTGGTGTATTCGGCAAACCCGCCGTGGCCGCCCTTCCAGCTCACGTGCTTCTTGACACAATGGTTGTACTGACCCTTGCGGCAGTACAGACAGCGACCGCAGTTCGAGGTGACTTCCATCACCACGCGATCGCCCTCCTGCACGTGCTCCACCCCTTCACCCACCTCGACCACTACGCCACAGGTCTCATGGCCGGCGGCTTCGCCGGGCGACTGGGGCCACTCCCCATAGTAGGCATGCAGATCGCTGCCGCAGATGCCGGTGACCTTGGTGTCGATGACCACAAAGCCCGGCGCGGCCGCGACCGGATCGATCTCCTGCACCTCGATTTCCCGAATGCCGGTGTAGACAGCAGCTTTCATGGTGTTGGTTCCTTGTTGGGTCGGCGCGGTTGCGCCCGGGGTCAGTCCAGGCCCAGAGAGTTCATGGCACCGTGAATCGCCGCCACCTCGTCGTCGGTCAGCGGTTCGCCGGGCGGCCGCGGGTCGCCGCACACCACGCCCAGCCGTCGGGACAGGATGGCCTTGCACACGGCGTGGAAACGGGAGCCGCAGCTGCGGACCAGCATCGTGACCTTGGTGGCGGCTTCCTGAGCCGCACGCGCGGCCGACAGATCGCCGGCCTGCCAGGCGTTCCATATGGCCACCCAGTACTCGGGAGCCACATTGGGCGGGCCATCCACGCAGCCCGAGGCGCCCAGCGTCAGGGCCGGCAGCATCAGGGTGCTGTTGCCGATGTAGCAGGACAGGCCCATGTCGGCGAAGTCCTTGACCAGCGACGTGTTGACGCCGGAGTGCTTGAGCCCCGTCAGCTGCGGGACCTCGTCCCGGATCCTCCGCATCAGGGGAATGTCAATCTCGCGTTGGGTGAAGCCGGGCACGTTGTAGGCAAAGAAGGGCAGGTCAGCCGCCTCCGCCACCACGCGGTAGTGCTCGGCCACGGCCTTGTCCGACTGCGTGTAGAAGAAGGGCGGGACACAACAAATGGCCTCGCATCCCGCCTTGGCCGCGTGTTCGGCCAGGCGGGCGGCCCGATGGGTGGAGGCGGCTCCCACATGCATGATGTTGTACGCGCGGCCGGCGGCCTGGTCGGCCGCGATCTCCGCAATGCGCATGTTTTCCGCGTCGTCCAGCAACACGCTCTCACCCGTGCCGCCGGCCACCCAGAAGCCCTGCACGCCGGCCTCGATGTTGAACTCCATAACCTGGCGGAAGGCGTCCTCGTTGAGCTTTCCTGCCGGGGTCAGGGGCGTGATGATGGCCGGCACGACGCCGGTGAACCTGGAATCCATAACGGTGTTCACTGCATTGGGGATGGTCGGACAACGGACTCAATCATGACACAGTGGGAATGAATGACTCTGCAACGAGAAGATCATCTGCTACCAGCTGGAGCCCGCAGGTGTGCACTTACAGCAACAACAATCAAACCTGGATCTCAGCTTGGAGCCACAGGTCGCACCAAGCTGTCGGGAAACGCGGGCCAAGGCGGCTGCCTGATACTCGTTCGTGGTTCCGTAGAACGGCCCCTGCAGCAGCGCCCGTTCGATTCCCAGTGCATCCAGGTTGGCGATCAGCTCTCCACCGGACAACGGGTTTCCACATTCTGCAGCGACAGCAACTGCTGTACGGAGTCGCCATGTCGAATACGCCCAAATGTCAGGCTTTGTGTGGACCTGCTGCCAGTCCGGCCGGCAACGATCAGAATAACGTGGGCGTGCGCGTCGTACACAGCATCCTCTGTACGCGGATCCTGGCATCGGCTATGGCCAGTAGTTACAACTTGGCCTAGCCGGTCCATACCTGCGCCAGCACTTCTGCCTGCCAAGGGAGTACCTCCCGCAGGAAGGCCTGCGTTCACCTTCGGCACAGATACACCCCACACATCTTACAAGTTGCAAGCCACCGCCACAACCGTGCCACCAAGTCGGCACTGTTTTAATCTCGTTGATATTGGTTCCAATCCGTCATCGGCATGTTCCGTGCGTGGGACAAAGTTCCGCTCGCTGGCCTCAGACCATGCCTTGGGCCATCAGACACACAGAGTTGAGGGCTCCCGCCTCCGTTTTCAGCCCCCGTGTCAGGCAGGCCCGGGTCGTAGACGGGGTAGTTGGTCGTCACCCCTTGCGCACCGCGCTGATCCACGCACTGGAACCAGCCGCCCCCGTCGAGGCCGGAACCGTTCAGCCGCAGGTCCAGCCATGCGCCCTTCGGTCACAGGACCACGGCCACCGGGCGACTGGCACCGCCGATGGACAGCCAAGTCTCGTCCACCCCGGTCACGACAGCAGGGCCGCGCGGGTCGGGTGCCCGGCTGGGGACCACTGCCTGCACGTTCTGTCACAATGCGGCGGCACTCACCCTGCAGTCCAGCACAGCGGCCGGCGGCCGGGGCAAGGCGCTGCCGCGGCAGGTCTTGCATTGCCAACGTTGGATTCGAAGCCGACCGAGGACGGTAAGGTGGCGGGGATAAGTTCCATTGCGGCTCCAGGCGCAGGTGCCGCAACGGAGCAGGGGGCATCGGATAGGGCCGGTTGGCGTCCGGAACCAATATCAACGAGACTGAGACTGTGCCATCCTTGAAGAAGTGTATTGACTGTCTTTCTGTGTTTACTCTATCCTGACGTATGGCATCGCCGAAGCGAGGTGAAGCGATGGAAGCAAAGAAGAAGAGACTCACCCTGGACCTGGACCCCGCCTTTCAACGCCGACTGAAGGCCACCGCCGCGCTCAAGGGTGTGAGCATGCGTGGGTACTGCTTGGCTGCCATCGGTCGGGAGCTGGCGCAGGACGAGGCCAACGGCGTGTCCGGTCGGCCTGTCTTCTTCCGCGCGGAACGTTTGGCACGCCGCCGCAAGGAGATTTTCGGGGGCAAGCCTCTGTCCGGGGACTCGGCTGACCTGATTCGTGAGGCCCGCGAGATTAGGGACACTGAAATAAAGGAGTGGGCGTGAGCGATTTCGTCGTCGTGGACGCAAGCTTGGTCTTCAAGTGGCTGGTTGAAGAGGAAAATTCCGATGTGGCCCACGCCATCCTCCAGGTTTGGGACAGGCAGGGCATCGGGTTGGCGGCACCTCATCTCATGCCCTTCGAGGTGACCAACGCGCTTCATCGGCGAGTAGTGCGAGGCGAACTGGCAGTGGATGTTGCGGCGGACCTCATGCAAGACCTGATGTCTCTGGGGACTGTGTTGCACCAGACGCCGGAGCTTCACGGCCAGGCACTGAAGCTGGCAAGCCAACTCCGGCAAGGCGCGGCCTACGATGCCCACTACATGGTCCTGGCGGAGAACCTTGGCTGCGACTTGTGGACTGCCGACCGGAGATTCCATCGGGCGGCAGAAGCCACTGGGTATGTCCACTGGATAGGTGAATGGGCCGCGCAGGGCTAATGACTGCGAAAGCAATGCCAATGACGTGCATCATGGCCTGATGCCCATGTACAGGGCTGTTTCACGCATGAAGGTGCCGGTGACGGCCTCGGACCGTCATCAACGAACCTGAAACAGTGCCACCAAGTCGTTGGATTGGCCTCCCTGGCCTCTACGGCCCGAATGTCGGAATATCCGAGCGTCGGCGTAGCATCCATGTACGAGTTGGATGACCACCAACCAGCGACAAGACTTGTGGCCGTGCTCCACAGCATCTGTGTGGGTACCGAACATGGCACAAGGAGTTCCTGGGAGGACCTGTGAAGATCGAAAACGTTAGGGCCAGATTTGGAAATGGCGTGCTTGTTCCCTTGGAACCCCTCAACCTGGCAGAGGGCGAGGAGGTAGTGGTGTCGATTAGCGACGCGTCTCCATCCGACAACAACCCGGAATCCATGTTGGACATGTTCGCAAGACTGCGGAAGTCCGTTCCCCATGACGCGTGGGACGACCTTCCCACCGACTTGGCCAAGAACAAGAAACACTACCTCTACGGGTTCCCGAAAGAAGCCAATTGATGCGCACGCGCTTCGCGGATTCCGGCTACTGGATAGCCGTCCTGCATCCCGGCGACCAACTGCATGAACGGGCAACGTGACGGAGAGCTTGGGGTCTGTCGCCATCGTGACAACCCATATGGCATTGGTCGAGGTGCTCAATCACTTGGCGGGGAGGGGCGAACAGTACCGGAACGTTGCGGCACAGATGGTTCAGGAATTGGAGGCGAGACCGGATGTCGAAATCGTTTCCCGGACGGACGCGCAGTTCAGAGCTGCGGTCAAGCGGTATGCAGCCCGACCAGACCAAACATGGAGCCTGACAGACTGCGCGAGCTTCCTCGTCATGGAAGAACGCAACATCACGGAAGCGCTTGCATACGACCGGGACTTCGAGCAAGCCGGCTTCATCGCCCTGTTGAGGGCATCGTAGTTGCTCGGCCGTCCAACCAACGCAAGCTCAAACATCCTCTTCACACCGCCGCTGGCAGTTGTAAACCGACTGGCTGTGTGCACCTGCGGTAGTGTCAGCGCTGGGCCGTCCAGGCATACAGCCGCTTCCAGTCCAGCCAGGCCAGGACGTGGCGGGGGGCGGGCACGATGCGCAGCCACATCTGCCACAACCGCCGCGCGACCGTCAGGCTCAGCCCGCGGGCCCGATTGAAAGTCGCCAAGCGACCACTACCGCCGACAATACCTCAAACTGCAACCGGTACAACTGTAGTGTCAGAACTCCCAACTCCTCATTCCCACACAGTGCCCAGGTGGACCGTGTTGAGCAGGTCATAGTCGATCTCGAATCCCAAGCCGGGTCCGGTAGGCGCGTGTACCAGCCCCCGGTCGTCAACCTCGATGTCTTCGACCAGGCCGAACTTGTTCTCTCCGGTGCAGGGGAATACCTCGTAGAACTCACAGTTGGGCACCGCCATCGTGACATGCAGGTTGGCCACGTTGTTGAGACTGTTGCCCCCGTGGTGGATTTCGCACTGCATGTTGAAACCCTCGGCCAGGTGGCACAGGCGCACCATGGGCGTGATGCCACCGGTCACGGCCACATCGCCGCGCAGGAAGTCCGTGGAGCGGTTCATGATCCAGGGAGCCATGCCGTAGTAACGGCCCGGCGCGAACTCCGTGGACATGATGGGGATATCCAGCTTGGCGCACAGCTTCACGTAGTTGTAGAGGTCCTCCTCGACCAGGGGATCCTCGTACCAGTAGTAGTCGAGCTCCTCAATGGCGCGGCCCACCCGCACGGCGTCCGCATAGCGGTAGGCCCACATCGAGTCGAGCATCAGCTTGATGTCCGGCCCCACGGCTTCCCGGACGGCCCGGCAAATGCGGACGTCCGCCTCCGGTTCGCCGTGGGGATGCAGTTTGTGGGCCGTCCAGCCCATTTCCTTGAAGCGGATCGCCTCCTCGGCGTACTCCTCCGCGGTGGCATGCCGGGCCGTGCTTGAATAGGCGGGCACCGAGTCCTTGCAGGTTCCCAGCAGACGGTGAATCGGCAGCCCCGCCCGCTGCCCGTTGAGATCCCAGAGGCAGATGTCGACCGCGCCGATGGCTTGGGTCGTCGCTTGGCGGTTCTGCTTCCACATGTCCCACCAGATGGCGCCGATGTCCTGGGAATTGCGACCCATGAGCATCGGCTTGAGGATCTGAATGAGCCCGGGCAGGTGATGGTCCGCCCCCTGGCGCGAGGAACCCAGGAACGCCTTGCCGGTCAGCCCCCAGGGCAAACGCAAAGTCGGGTTTAGGGCAGGGCGGCGGCCAGAATCCGGGGTTGGCGTCCGACGCGGTCGCGCAACAGCCCGATGGACATATCTTTCTGAAATGATGCTGAAGTGTGCCCAGCATGTTCAGAGTGATCCTCTTGGTTACGCTTTATAGTGGTCGGGATTGGTTCTTGATTTGGATTCTTTGTACCGTATTATCTCTAATAAATATCGAATCTGTTCTGTGTCAACCTATCGCAGCCAACAACCCGAACCAGTCCCGGACAGCCCCAATTCACCCCCGTCCCGCGACTTTGCGTTTGCCCTGGGTCAGCCCCTCGTCCGTGCCAATCTCAACAATGCCCAGCTGTTGGTCTCCGCCGTTGACAACCCCGGGAATCGAATGCCAGGGCTCCGTGTGCCAGTTGTAGAGTTCGACCTTGACATCCGTGATCACCATGCGCACACCTCCCTTGCGGTTGCACCACCATTGTCCCGCATGGTCGGCTGGCACACGATCACGGGCCGCGGCCACGCGGGGCGGAGACATCCACTACCACAATGGAAATTGTTCTGCGTTGTGCTGGTTCCAGCGTCTCTTCAAGCAGTTGTCGAAGCCCATCGGGCGAGTTAGGGCGGGCACCGACGGGTGGCGCGCTCTTGAGATGTTCAGGCCCGAACCACAAGATCAGATAGATCCCGTACCCGCCCGACCTCGGATCACGAACGTATTTGTCAATCAGTTGGTCCCTGATGGCACTCCACAGATCCCTGCTACCCGTTGTCTTGATCTCTACAGGGACGGCGTGTGTACCGTGGAATGTTGTGATGATGTCAGACCGGGCGTCTTCCGCGTGGTGGCCTTCCGGTGCGGCGTCAATGTCGTAAGGGGGTAGGCAAAGTTGGAGATCCGAAAGGAGATGATCCCGGCAGAGCTCTTCCGGTTTGGGCTCGCTGACGGTCCTGCCTTGAGAATCTTTGCGGTTGATGTGCCAGTATTGCAGCCAATCGTCCGTGTTGCCGTTGCGGATTCTGTCTGCGAGCCGGTTCAATTCGTTGGTGACCAACGCGGCGAGATCGGCGGCACCGGCCGGGGGACCACCATCTACCGCCACCTTTATTTCGCTCAGAGTGGGCGCTTGGTATTTCGCCATACGAAGCCTTTCCGCTTGCGCATCAAGCGCGCGTACAAGCTGCCCGCGCCAACTCTCGAGCTTCGGATCTTTCACCAAGTTACCGAGTGCGGCAACGTCCTGGGGGGCCACTCGCTCCGCAAGCGTATCGACCCAGAGCGTCACTAGTGGAGTTGCCTTAAAGCTGGCTTCAAGGTTCTTTCCGGCCATGACTTGGTCGGATGAGCCGGTCCAATAATCCGAGGACGGACGAACCCATCTGCAAACGACCCCAATCAGTGCGGCCAAGTGGACGGTTGGCCATCCCTGATAGGGAAAGGGCTTCGTCTCCGGCGCCAAGAAGTCCACTAGGTAGTGCACTCTTCGCTCCAAATGGCGCGATCTTGCCTCTCCCTCTTCTGACAGGAAAACCACCAGCTTCGGAAGCCACTCTTCGGGGGCGGTCAACGCGCCCGTGGCCAGCCACTGAACGCACTGGCCGGTGTCCATTCCTCTTCGGGCCAATCTCCTCCGGACCAGTTCGCGCAACACGGCGGAACACATATGGCGCAGCGCGGCCCACAGGACCTGGCGGAGGGCCTCCAGTTGGATCTTGGTGCAACGACTCGGGAAGGGGGTGAACATCCGGGGCACCGCCAGGCGTGCCACCTCCGCGTATTCGTCGGTCCTGGCCAAGTCGTATAGGTGCCGGTCCGGCGGCTCCTTCGCGTGGACGCGGACTCGGTGTACGGACCCGAAGGCATCCGCAACGGCCTGTGGGTGGTCACAGAGAGCTTGACGGTACCAGGAAGGGCGGCAGTCCTCTTCAAGCGTGAACACTCTCGGATTTGGACGATGCTTGGTCGGCAGCCGGGAAAGGAGATAGAACCCCAAAGCGCGACCAAGTCCCTCGTCGTTGAGACGCTGGAGAGAGTCCACCCCAGCTACTTCGTCCTCAATGAGGCCGGCTAGGAAGGGGAACGCAAAGACGGACATCCTGCCATTCCCATGGAGGCGCACGATGTCGTTTAGATCCGGGAGATCGCGGCGGTCCACAAGGCAACGGAAGCCGCGTTTGACCGCTTTGACAAGCTCGTGGTCCAAGCCAAGGTGGAATGTCAAGTCCTTGCACGCTTGGTCGGGACCCCCTGCTTCCAGGCCATGCACATACACCTGGCCGAGTTCGTAAAGCAATTCAGGCGGCCCCTGTCCCGTCTGAATGGCATCCATGTGTCCGCGAACCGAGGCGACATAGGCCTCTTTTTGTCTGCGGAATTCGACGAAGGCTGGAGGCTCACGCTGCCGTGCCGTCATCTCGGCAAAATCCTTTTCCGCGGCAGGACGGTTCTCGTTCCACCGCCGCAACTCCGGAACGTTCCGTACCGCAGCCGCTATCTCGTCGTCTTCCAGCACAGAGCCCCAATCTTCGCGGCGTGCCACGGCCCAGATTGCCAGTTCATTGGACAGACCCGAATCCGTTGTCGCCAACTCAACAGCCTGGTTCAGACACCACATGCGAAACCCGGCCGGTACTCTGTCACCCAGGAACTTCGTGCCGATGGTCATATAAAGGGCTGTGGTACTCGGCCATTCGGCATGGCGTTTCAGTCCCTCCAACACCAGTGCCTGCTGAATGTCGGGATGCGCACGGAGCCAGCGGTAAATCGGCGTCTCCTCCTCAGAGTGGCGGGATCGGAGGGCAACCCGTTCGCAATGGGCCGGCCTCAGTCCAAGGCTCTCGTAGTCCACATCCACCAGTTCGAACCACTCGTACAGTTTGGCAACCTCCCTCTCTTCCCCAAAGAGTTCCAGTCCCCGGGCTAACAGTCGCATTACCAGGGCGTCCAGATTGTCCTGTGCGAGACGGGGGATCAGTTTCTCGGCCCTCGCGGCGAGGGTATCGAGCAGGATGTCCACATCCTCAGGCGACGATTCGTGCACAATGTGTTTCGTCCAAAAATTCAGGGTCTCAGCACCGGACGCAGCACCGGAAGGAAGGTAGTCCCAAATGTGCTTGGTGGCCAGATGCCCTGGATACAGGTGGGTGAGAAGCCGCCCCTGCAGGTCGCCCCGTTCATCCGCGAGTACTTTGCCCACTGCCAGATCGTCCAGGAGATCCCGCAGCATTGAAATGTGGTCGGCCTCTTCCCCACCAACGTGGATGAGTGCAACAAGGGCCTGGTGCCTCGTCGTTGATTGCCAGGAGGGATCTCGCACTACGGTAGCCAAGACTTTCCGAGCACTTTCTGAGTGCCTTGACGGGCCGTCAGCCGCGCCCATTGGACCGCCCCAAGGAACCTCGGCCATGCCCTGCAGGAGCAACTCCACCACTGCCTGTCTGGCTTTCGAGCGCTCCGCAGCCCGGAGCATCTCCCACAGGATTTCGCGCGCGGGGCCGGCAACAAGCGCCGCGAGAGAGGCCTGTGACGGCCACTCCCGCCGATGCGGCAACTTCGCCTCAAGACCGTCCAACAAGAGTTGGGTTTCCGAGCGGCTGAAGCGTCCGGCATCCCCGTGGAAAGCCAAGCCAATTGGGTCGGATTCGATGAGGCGGCCGCGCACTTGACTATTCATTGCGGCCAGCCACACCGACACGCCGCGCAGATCGGGCATCACCAAACCATCGATGCCCATCATCCATGCCAGGACGCGTCCGGGGACCAAGTGCCTCTCTGTGATTGCGTGATCCAGGTATTTTGCGGCGAGGAACTCCCCAATGGCGCGGTGGCGTGGACTTCTGCAGGTCTCGGCGCTCCCGTCGAACAGTGTGGTGTCCAAGGCAACCTTGAAGAGGTCCTGACCGTCTCCGGCTTCACTCAGCGCCGGGCAGTCTTCTTTGCCCCGACCACGCCGGGACCAGCCGCTCTTTCCTGACAGCAGCAGGAGCGCGCTAAGGCGGCCTGTCGCGAGAACGATCTTCGAGGTGGAGAATGGCCTGCCATCCTGAGCACTGAGATGTGATTCGTTCGATTCCTTCGCCAACTCTTCACACGCTCGTTCAAACGTGTCGATCCGACCATTCGGCCAAAAGCCAGAAACTACCGCGTCGACCAGTGTCTCAAGCAGAAGGGGATTCTCGATGAAAACCTGCAACCCGTCTTCCACCGCTCTCCACACAAACTTTCCGGGATCCTTGACCCCCTTGGCGACCAAGATCGCACGAGCCTCTTCGGGGCTCAACGGATCGAGCCGCAGCAAGCGAAGTTCCTTGTCATCCATGACCGAAGCCAGTTCGCAAGAGTCGTTTTGCCCCAACCAGGAAGCCTCGCGGCAGGAGAGCCTGAAGCGTGGCTGGCCAAGCTGCTCTATGCGACACAGGAAGGCATCCAAAGGTTCGTTGGGATTGCCCGCCCCGACACGCAGTTCATCCAATCCATCCACAAACAGCGTGCTGCATCGCCACTCCGGGTGACTGTCGACGTGCCGGCGGATGAAGCGGCGGGCAGGGACAATCGATGCGTTCCCGTCCGCTTTCGACTCAACCTCAAACGCAGTGGTCTTGCCCGATCCTGGCTCGCCGAGTAACACATACGCGCGTGCGGACCGGAAATCCGACAGCCTTCGATTCTCCGACTGCCACCTGTTGTCTCGCCACTCCGAGACTGTTCTGTCAACTAGCACGGTGAGCGTTCTCGAACCAAAACCCAGCTCCCTCGGACAGGAACTCGTTGAAGGGAATCCCGCCGGTCCCTACCACGAGCCCTTGCGCGCCGGGAAAGCGGTTTTTGAAGATGGACAGGCCCGCGACTCGGCCCCGACGACGACCACTCTTGACCTCGATCGCGACCAGATCCCGGCCGGATGCGAGGACGAAATCCACCTCATGGGTTCCTTCCCGCCAGTATCGGAGACGCATGATCCCATCGGAGCCGATGGTGTTGTGAAGATGTGCCCCCACTGCACTTTCGCAGAGCCGTCCCCAGAAAGCTCCGTCGTCTCGACCTCGTGCCAAGGGATAGGGATACGTGGCCGCTATGATGGCGGTGTTCAACACATTGAGCTTCGGGCTCGACCGCCTCGCGAGATGAAGTTTCGCGCTGTGCTTCTGCAATCCGGCAACCAAACCGGCATCCGAAAGCAGATCCAGGTAGCGCGCCAGCGTTGTAGTGTTTCCGGCATCTTTGAGGTGGCCCTGCAACTTTATGTAGGAGATGACCTGGCCCGAATACTCCGGGGCCAGATCCATCAGGGCACGCATCAGCGACGGCTTGTCGACGCGCGTCAGGGACAGGATGTCCCGGCCGACCGCCGGCGCAACGATGGCGTGTCGGATGTATTCCCTCCACCGGGTGATGTCCCGCATGTAACTTGCGGCACCCGGGTAGCCTCCAAAGAAAAAGTACTCGTCAAGAGTCACTCCGAATGCACGCTGCATCTCCTCCAACGACCAGTGTGCGACCGGGAAAGGATCGAATCTGCCGGCCAAACTCTCGTGCATGCCGGTCAGCATCGCCAAGGGAGCAGACCCCATGATCACGACCCGCAACGGGCACCCCGTACGTCGATCCCGATCCCAGAGGCCCTTGACGGCATTCGACCACTGCGGAATCCCCTGAATCTCATCCAGTGCCATCACCAGTCCTTGAGGGGAACGCTCGGCAACGGCGCGCGCGCGCTCCCATGTCGCAACGAGCCATTCCACTCCCCGGGGGCGTCCGGGAATCAGTACCCCGGAGTCCACGAGATGGTCAGGGGAGTACGCGTCTGAAGACGGGTCGTCTACGGAGATGTACCGGCACGAGGTACCTCCCCTCTCGAGTTCCTCGAACGCCTGGCGAACCAAGATCGTCTTGCCCGTCTGCCGGGGACCGGTAACTGCGACGAGGCGCATGGGGCCTTCCTCGGTGAGAAGGTCAATCAGCTCGGATACCAGGGGGCGGCGGAAAGCCGGGAGTTGACTCATAGGAGATATGATACGCCATTGAGTAATTTTACTCAATGGCGTATCTCGCCAATCCACTCCCCCCATGAAACAGAACCCCAATGCCAACATCAGGGCACCGATTCACCGCGCCGTGTCAGCGCAGTGCCGAACCTCCTCAGCCTGAAGTCGCCACCTGAGAATCTTTGGTTCCCGGAAGGCCAGCCACTTCTTGAGTATCCGATTGCCGCCTAACCGATTGATGCCCAGCTGGCACCTGCACATCCAGCCAGTCAAGGGCTCAGAGTGTGGCAGTGGTTTTGGCCCTGAACCGCTGCCAGTCCCATTCAGCGCCCCAACCCGGCCCGGACGGAGGCATGATTACGCCGTTGGCCGGCACGGGCGGGTTCAACAGGCCGATTTCCCTTCCAAGTTCATCGCGGCTGCCGTCCGGAAAGTACTCGTAGCGCGAGGTGTTGGGAATGGCACAGACCATGTGGGCATGGACCAGACCGAACAGACCGCCGGGACCATTGAGTTCCACCGAAGTGTTGTGCCGGGCCGCAAACTCGGCGAGGTCCAGCAGGTCCGTGGCCCCGACCCGGGCGTTGGCGCGCACCAGGTCCGTGGCCCCGACTTGAAGCCAGGCCCGACACAGGTCCATGTCGTGCATCAGGGTCTCCAGGGCCAGGACCGGAATGGACAGCGACTTGCAGAGGGCCTGGAGTTCAACCAGGGACCGATCCGGCAGGGGTTCCTCGAACCAGAGGAAGTCCGTCTCCTCCAGCACCTTGCCCACCGCCAGGGCTTCGTCCAGGGTGTACTGGCAACCGGCGGCGTCGTGCATCAGGGCAATCGCACCACCTACCGTTTGCCGCAGACGCCGCAGCCAGTCGCAGTTGCGCCGCCAGGGCTGGGCAAAGTGATCCTTGAGGGCCGCGAAACCCTCCCCCATGGCGTATTCGGCGTCGACCAGAGCCGCGTCCAGATCCCCGCTGCGGATGTTGTAGTAGGCCTCGCAGTACGGCCGGGCGGTCCCAATCAGTTCATGCACGGGCCGGCCTTCGGCCTTGCCATGGATGTCCCACAGGCAATTGTCCAGGGCACCGAACCAGCCCGGAGCCAGAAAGGCCGACCGCGCGGCGTGGTGCAGAAGCTCCCGCAGGCCCCTTCGGTCCAAGGCATCGTGGCCGACGGCCAAGGCTCGCATATGCTCGAGTTCGATCGGCCGCAGGGTTGAATAACGGGCATCGCCAACCGTGCAGATACCCTCGATGCCTTCCGTAGTCCGAACGTGGAGGACATGGATCTCGGTTTCCGCCGGACCTTGTGTTTGGCTGCGCCAGTAGAAGCGGCCGTCCTCCCGGGAACGGGTCAGGGAGAACAGACTGCTGCGGCCCGGCAGGTCAAGCACGGACAGGTGAATCGCTTCAATCTTCATGACGTGGATTCTCCACTGGCAGATCTTGAGACATGGCATCGAATCGTCGGCCCAAACAGGACACTCCTGTCCCGCCGCGGCCGTGACGCACCGGCGGAAGAGGATGGGCGTGCATGCCGCCGCGCCGTCGGACGGCCCCGTCCCCACCGCAAAACCCCCCGACCATAAACCCGAGACCGGCCATTGTGCTAACCTAGGCTTCCCTCACGACCGCTGGTCGTTCACAACTTATTGAACCCTCCCCGCAAGGAGCTACAAATGACAAGACGATTGAGTCCTGCCGTCTCGCGCCGCCGCTTCCTTCAGGTAAGCGGTGCCGGTGCAGCTGCGCTCGCGCTGGCTGCCTGCGCAACCCCCGCCGCCGCCCCCGGCGACGATGCCGCCATGGCGCCGGTGGAGATTGACTTCGCGGCCTGGGCCGGCAATACCGACATCCCCGCCTGGGAAGAGCTGGAACGGGTGTTCAGCGAACAGAACCCCGATGTCGTGGTTACCACGGCCCCCAGCGGCACGGGCGCGGACTACTATACGGGTTTGCAGACCAGCATTGCCGGCGGCGCGCCGCCGGATGTCGCTTCCTTCCAGGGCTGGGAATGGCAGCCCTATGCCGACGCCGGCCAGTTGGCCCCCCTGGACACGTACATTCAGGAGAGCGACCTGTCCGGTCCCTATCCGGACGGTGTCCAGAGCATCGAGGACAGCACGCGCCGCGACGGCAAGCGGTACCTGATGCCCCTTCAGATCGGCGTCATGCTGATGCTGTACGCGCGCCAGCCCTTCGACGACGCCGGCCTGGACTACCCGACCGACGACTGGACCTTCGACGAGTTCCTGTCGATGGCCGAGCAGGTGACCAACCTGGACGGCGACAACCGCATGTACGGCTTCCAGCCCAGCGGGATTTGGCCGCGCGACATCCACTGGATTCGCTCGACCGGCATGCAGGAGTTCGACCAGCTGGTGGACCCGACCACCGCCAGTTTCGACCAGCCCGAGATCATCGAAATCGTGCAGCTGTTGACCCAGGACCTCCAGTACAAGATGGGCATCAGCCCCACCCCGGCCGATATGTCCGGCGGCACGAACACGATCGAAACCGGCAACGCGGCCATGAAGTACGAGGGCGCCTGGTTCCTGCCCAACCTGAACTCGCCCGAACTGCGGGACGCGGGGGCGGAGGTTCCCTTCGATGTGGTCATGATGCCGCAATACCTTGATGCGGGCCGACCTCACCGCGGCTGGTCCGAGGGCGTCGCCGTACTGAACACGGACGAGGTGGATGCGGCCTGGGAATACACCGCCTTCATGGGCGGCGAGGAAGGCCAGAAGATCTACTCGACCCTCACCGGTCGGCTGCCGAACACCGAGGATCTGATCCACTCCTTCTGGATTCCCACCATTGAGGAGCGCTTCGGCGTGTCCAACGGCGCGGCCTTCGTGGAAGCCTTCAAGCGCAGCGAAGTGGACGTGATTGGCGGCGTCTCCCGCGGCCAGATGTGGAACGAGGTGGTCAGGCCCGTGGGCTGGGATCCGCTGCTCAACAACTCGGCCACGGCCGCCGAAGTACTGCCCGAGGTGACCAAGGGCGTGCAGGCGCTGCTCGACGATTACTGGTCCGGCTGATTCTGATTCTTGCCTGGATTGCCCTGAACCGCCGGCGCGGTCAGGGCAATCCGGACACCTTGGGACCATGCATCCGGAGCGGGCCGGAACGATCCATTCCAACCCGCCCGGACCTTGGTCGATCCCGAATTTGACGAAGGCATGACCGCGTTGCAATCGGCCGGTCGTCTGTTGACCGGCGGAGGCCGTCGGCGGGACTGGCTGACGGGATACCTGTTTGCGTCGCCCTTCATCCTGGGCTTCCTGATTTTCATCGCCTATCCGATGCTGCACTCGGCATGGCTGATCATGTTCGAGTGGGATCCCCTGCGCGAACCGGAGTTCGCGGGCTTCTCCAACATCCTCAAGATGCTGGAGGATCCGAAGGTCAACAAGAGCCTCTTCAACAGCTTCTTCTACACCGTAATCGCGGTGCCGGTCCAGCTGTGCATCTCGTTCACGCTGGCCCTGGCCCTGTCGCAGCCCCTGTGGTTCCGGGACTACTACCGGGCGGCCTTCTACCTGCCCATCATCGTGCCCCTGGTGGCCAGCGCCGTGGTCTGGCAACGGGTCTTCCATCCGGAGTTCGGGATCCTGAACGAGACGCTGGGCTGGTTCGGGGTCGATCCGATTCGCTGGCTGTTCGAGCCGCAACTGGCCAAGCCGGCGTTCATCTTCATGTCGCTCTGGGCCATCGGACGGCAGATGGTGATCTTCATTGCCGGCCTGGGCAATATCCCGGAGTCGCTCAAGGAAGCAGCCAGTCTGGACGGCGCCAACGCCTTTGGCCGCCTGCGCACCGTGGTGCTGCCCCTGATGACGCCGCTCATCTTCTACAACATGGTGATCGCCACGGTGAACTCGTTCCAGTCGTTCATTCCGGCCATGATCATGACGGAGGGCGGGCCGTCCGACGCCACGCTCTTCGTGGTCCTGAACATCTACCGCAACGCCTTCCAGTACGGCCGCATGGGGTACGCCTCGACCCTGGCCTGGGAACTGTTCCTGATCATCGTGGGCTTCACCATCATGCAGTTCGTCATTTCGCGTCGCTGGGTCTATTACGAAGAAGGGGGCAATTAAGGCATGTCCGTCACGCAGATGCCCTTGGAGCAGCCCGCCGCCGCACAAGCGCCCCTGGCAGCAAAACCGCGCCGCAAACTCAAGGAACGCCTCTGGCTGGCGGCGCTGCAGATTCTGATTACGGTCCTGTCCGTCACCTTCCTGGTCCCAACGCTGTGGATGATCTCCTCATCGCTGAAGGTGTCCACGGAGGTGTTTGCCCACCCCATCGTCTGGATCCCGAGGAATCCGCATTGGGCCAACTACATCACGGCCTTCACCGGCCACCTGCCGCTCGGCTCCTTCATTTGGAACACCGTCAAGATCGTGGTGTTCGCGGTGCTGGGCACCCTGCTGTCCTCGTCGCTGGTGGCTTATTCCTTCGCCCGCATCGACTGGCCCGGCAAGAACTTCTGGTTCGGGCTGCTACTGGGCTCCATGATGCTGCCGGACATCGTGACGCTCGTGCCGCGGTTCATCCTGTTTCGGACCATCGGCTGGTACGACACGTTCTATCCCCTGATCGTTCCCTATTGGGGTGCGGTCATGGCCCTGTACGTCTTCCTGATACGGCAGTTCTTCATGGGCATTCCGGGCGAACTGGAGGATGCGGCCTACATCGACGGCGCCAGCCGGCTGCGCACCCTGACCCAGATCCTGATGCCGCTCTCCAAGCCGGTCATGGCGACGGTGGCGGTCTTCGCCCTGCTGCAGCACTACAACGATTTTCTGAACCCGCTGATCTACCTCAAGACCATGGACAAGTTCCCCCTGGCCGTGGGGATCAAGATGTTCAACGACTTCGAGGTGCAGCGCTGGGAAATCGTGTTCGCGGTCAGCACAATCATGCTGGCGCCCATCCTGGTGCTCTTCATCTTTGCCCAGCGCTTCTTCGTCCAGGGCATTACGATGACCGGCTTTGGTGGGCGCTGACGAAATTGGAACGGCTGGCCGGCCCCATCCCCACGGGAATCCAGTCGGAAAGGGGATCCGTGCCCCCTGATGTGGGGAAGGTAAATCGAAGCTTTACCTTCCCCACATGACTGCGCGTTAGCGCTGATCGCTGCTCCCCGTGCGCACCACTGCGCCGCTGCCCGCGCTCCCGGCAACCGTCCCGACCTTCGAGTTCAAACGGCGTTGCAGTCCCCTGCTACAATCGGGGGGGCAGGAGGCACAACCACTTATGACACTGACCCGAGACCGGAACGGCTGGGACGGCGTGGTCCTGGGAGACCCCCCACAGGAGCCGGGGATCCTGTACCCGTCCGACGATGATGAACCCATGGCCGATACCGAACTCCAGTACCATGCCATCATCGATGCCGTCTTTGCCCTAAAGATGCATCTGGGGCAGTTGGGGCGTGCGGGCACCGTCCGGGGTAATTGTGCCCTGTACTACGATCCCGCCAATCTGACGGCCTATGTGGCTCCCGATGTGTTGCTGGCCTACGGGGTGGCGGTCCCGAGCGAAGAAGGCTATGCGCCCTGGGTCTACGACAAAGTACCGGACCTGGTCATGGAAATGGCATCGCCCTCCACGCATACCCAGGACAGCGGCCTCAAGTGGGAACGCTACGCCGCCTTGGGTATTCCCGAATATTGGCAGCATGACCCCCATCACCGGTACCTGACCGGGGATTTGCTGGGCTGGCAGCTGCGAGACGGCACCTATGTCCCGATCCCCCTGCAGCCCGACCACCCGCGCGGTGCGTTGATCGGGCGGAGTTCCGTCCTGGATACGGACTGGGGTCTGGACACGGCCACCGGTAGCCTACGGTTGTGGAACCCGGTGCAGCAGAGGTGGTATCTGACGGTGCAGGAAGCCGGGACGGCCCACGAAAGGGAAACCGCACGGGCGGACCAGGAAGCCGTACGGGCGGATCAGGAAGCCGCACGGGCGGATCAGGAAGCCGCACGGGTACGGGAAGCAGAGGCGGAGATTGCACGGCTCCAGGTCCTGCTGCACCGGCAAGGACATACCCCCAAAGATCCCTTGGACTGAGTTGCTGGTTTGTTCAGGCACGGCGGCTTGACGGTCTGACATTCGACGGGGCGATGTGCGCTGCCACATGGACCGTCCCGTGTAGTTCGTGGCCGCGCCGTCCCTTGCCGACCGCGTCGCCCGTCCGACCACCGATCCGGTGCTGACCGGCCAGCTGGGGGTGGCGAGCATGTCCTTCGGCCGGGAGCAAGGTCGCATGGACCGGTTGCGTCCAATGTTGTCGCGCGGCAGGCCCGTGGACAATGCCAGCCTGAACAGCCGTGGCATCGCCCTTGCAGTGTTTCAGGCCACTGGTCGCGGATTGCCGATCACGGCGACGCCTGTTGTTCCCGGATCCGTCGCCATTCGTTGGAGTCGATCCTTGTGATTGATATGACACCTTGCCCAAGTCGGCGGCGGTCGCCGAACTGTGGACCTACACAAGGTGTTCGCGCCCCCGGGCCGCCATCCGACCTCAATAGCGAGGACAACCGACGTACACAGGCACAACGACACAACCTTTGAGACGGCCAAGCAGGAAACGGTCCGGCGCAACCATAAGGAACGCAACACCACAGGCTGGGCCCACCACATGCGCGGGTGAGGCAGGTCCAACCGCGGCCTTTGGTGCTCCGGATGGCCGCAGAAGCGCCGCCGGTCCTGGTGCGATTCCACTTGATGCTGCCACTACCGTCAACCGCATGATCTACGACGGTAGTACCCGGACTGCTGTCATGCGCCGAGCCGGGAATCAAACAGGCCCCGGTCGTCCCTGCGGACAACCGGGGCCTGTAAGGCGGGGAGGGATCAGCCTGAAGACCGTTGGTGCCGATTCCTCAGCACATCCCATCCCCTAGTCCAAACAAGAGACCTACATCATCATGCCGCAGAACATGTCCACACCCATCGCCACGGTTGCTTCCAGCTGCCCGGCAGGTATGCCAGCCAGCATGTCGAGGCCCACGGCCGCGAAGGCTGCCATGTCCGCCGCAGACATGGCCATGGCCATATCCAGGCCCATCATGGCCATGCCCGCCATCTCGGCCGAGCTCATCCCTTCCACCATGGAGATGCCCATGGAAGCCATGGAAGCCATCTCTTCGACGCTCATCCAGGGGAAGGAGTCAATGCCGGCAGTGGCGAGCCCCATCAGGATCATGTCACCCAACAGGTCCTCGGACAAGCCTACGAGCAGGCCGGATATGTCCATCACGAACGACGACAGCAGGTCGGCTCCCATCATGGCCATAGCCATGGTCTGGTCCGCCCCCATCGCATCCACCATGCTCAGGCCCATGGAGGCCATGACCGCCAGTTCATCGGCGGACATGCCCTGCATCATGTCCAGGGTCGACATGGCCATGGCCGACATCTCGTCACAGGACATCATGTCCTGAGCCAGCACCGGCGTCGCAACCGGCAAGCTCAAGGACAACAGGGTGAACACCAAGATGAATGCCATCACCTTGCGGGTAGTCTTCCTTATTCGGTTCATCAGCTCGCTCCTTTATCAGCTGAAACAGGCATGTCCCCGGTACCGGATACCAGGAAACCCGCGATCATCGGCATCGGCGGCATCCAAAGTTGTACTGGGACACTCCTATTCTATCAACAGTGACAAACCATTCTGAATCGGTTCAGGGGGCAATCCGCCGATCGACCGGAGGCGCAACATACGCGTATCTTCCGAACAACCTACGGGTTACCTACGCTGGCGGTGGCAATGCAGATCCGCCCGCCGTCACCGGGCAAACAGATTGGCCATTTGCCAGGCGCACAGGCGCGTCACCCGGGCCGGGGCGCCCCCGGCCCGCAACGAGATGCCGGTGCTGTCCAGCCGCCCCGGATAGCAGCGCAGGGCCACACACTGGCGTCCGTTGACGAACACCTCCACCACCGAACGGTCCACAAACACGCGCAGTTGCAGGGGTTCGTCCGGGGCCAGATAGACGGGAGCCTGTTCGGGCGGGCGGGCGGAGACATCGTCCAGGATGGAGCTGTGGCTGTTGTCCAGCACGGCAATGCTGTCGGTGGCCGCCCGCAACCCGGCCGGCTCCCAACCGCCATACCGGGCCCAGTTGCGGAAACCGCGACTGCGGTAGAAGGCGAAACGGGTGTATTCCTCCGCCCCGGGCGAGCGCAGGACGTTGAGCTCAATCACGGAGGCGTCCCCGTCGGCAATCTCCAGCTCCAGCTCCAGGGCATCGCCGGCAACCCCGTCGAGGACAACCTCCTCGTTGGCCGGCAGGGCCACATCCGCCAGGGAGACCTCGTGCGAGCGCAGCGACTCGATGTCGCCGGCCGGCTCCACCGCCAGTTGATCCCGGACCCGGCCTTCGTCCGCGCGCAGGGTCAGCCGGCGCGGGAGCGTCATGATCTGGTCCCAGCCCCGCCGCACGCGTCCGGGATTCATGTTGTAGATCACGATCACGCCGCCTTCGCCGTCGGGCGTGGCCGACGGCGCGTGCACGCCGCCGGGACCGGACGCCCCGAAATTCGCCTCGTGGAGGGCGGTAACCACGAACTTGTCCCGGTCCTTGTCGTAGTCCCCGAGCAGGGCCTGGCCGCCGCTCATGTGGCTGTAGAAGAGCAGCATGTGCCGTTCCCCGTCCCCCTGCCCAATGGGCCAGAAGTAGGGACAGGCCCCGTCGTCGCCCAGCTTGGTCATCGTGTCCCCTTCGATGAACGGGTGCAGGTACTCCCACGTTTCCATGTCGCGGGAGCGCAGCAGGAAGTTCGCCCGCGTACGCACGCCATTGGTGGGGTGCGGCAGCGTGCCGCCGGACAAGGAGTAGTAGAAGTCGCCCTTGCGCCAAATGCAGGGATCAAAAACCCGGTAGGGCAGTTCGCCGCCGTCCGGCGCGGTCATCGGGATCACGGCCTGTCCGGTCAGCTTCTCCCAGTTGAGCAGCAGCGGGTCCGAACTGGTGGCCACCATGTTGCCCACCTTGGTGCCGTGGTAGATGGCAATCACCCGGTCCTCCTCCACCAATGTGGCCCCGGAGAAGCAGCACTCTTCGGGATCCGGGTAGATGGCGTAGGGCAGATCGCGCCAGTGGATCAGATCCTCGCTGACGCAATGGCCCCAGTGCTGCCGCGGATCCTCGGGCGGATAGCCCTGGTAGAAGAGGTGCCAGAGCCCGTTCCAAAAACAGAGGCCGTTGGGGTCGTTGAGCGTGCCTTCGGGGTTCACATAGTGGTAGTAGGGTCGGTGCCGATCTCCAGCCAGGGCCGTGCGCGACCACACAAACCGCTTGAGCATGGGGTTGGCGGCCAGGGCCTCCTCCTGCTGCTCCCGGTTTCCGGGAAACGTATAGAACGGAACCTTGGATCGTCGATCGTCAGTCTGTGCGGACATGGCGGATTCTGAGCTCCTTGACTGGAGAGGGGAACTGGAGGCGGAGGTCGCCATGGCGTCCAGGCCGGCTCGTGCCCACCGGCGGGGGCCTGCCAGCGACGCGCAGTGAGTTGAGTATAGGCGGCCTGGAGGCTCGCAGGCCAACGGACCCGATCTGCGCGGTGACCATGGCCGAACCGTTCGCCTCACCGGGCTTGCTTCTGCCTGAACTTGACGGATAGACGTCCTACGATTGATCCCTTGCGCAACAGATCAATGCTCCCGGGAATGTCCACCTGATCGATGTAGTCGAGCGGGTGGAAGTCGCAATGACCACATAAAAACCGTCCGCTTCGACACGAATCACAACCATCCCTTAATCTGGGAAGCAAATCCGGAAAGCAATGGAGGAACTACGAGGGAAGTTCCAAAACCACGTTGCAACGATGGCCAACCGACAGCTGCGAACCCCGAGCTTGTTTGTGGGCAACACCGGTTCGTCCATGGTCAACAGCTTCATGCGCAACGCAGCGGCCGGTGCGCGTCGAGTCATGGTCTGCGTCGGTTGTGTCTCCGAACCCGGATTTCAGTTGTGACCACCTGGCGAAAACAACCATCTGACGCGCTCCCTGCCTCCGGAGTGGGAGCTCACCAACCTGGAACAGCTCAGTCTGCGCCGGAACCAATTGACCGGCCATTTGCACCGAATTGATTTCCCAAACCGGCTTAACACATCCGACCCGATCTCCCGGACTGTCCCCCTGTGCCCATGGACCCTGAAGTTCACCCGGGATAGACCATGAACATGGCCCGGTACGGTACCGGCATGCCTGACCCCGGTGACAGGGTTGTTGCCGGCGCGAATCCGGCCAGCACCAGCAGACAGAGACTGGCCAGGAAAGGCTTGATCCAGCAGCGATGCATGGTCCGGTTCCCAGGCATGGGCAGAGGGCCCCCCAGGGCCGTGCCTCTGAACGGTCGCGCTGAGCCTGCCATGGGAGTGGAACGGCACCTCCGACCAGTGCGGGTTCCGTAGTCCCGCAAACAGCCGTTTGTGATACAACTGCCAAACCGACGTGGTGGCCAACCAGCCCGTTCCGCGGGTGCCGTCCCGCAATCGCGTTGCGCAATCAACGCGACGATGGCCGGGCCGGCCGCGCTGCGGGCCTGGGCAAAAGGCAGGGCATTCGCCCTCGGCCGGTCGGTCACAAAACGCGCTGTGCTTCGCTTCCCGGGCGATTTCGGGGGTGGGCCGACCCGTAGCACCCCATGGATACGGGGGTTTGGCCAGGCTCTTTGGTTGTGGCACCGGGTCGCAATCGGAGGGTTGGTCCCCTGGTTGGGGTCGCGCAGCGGGCGCAAGGAAACGATCGCTCCCCAAAATGCTCCGCAGGCAGGGGGCGGCGGGATCGCCTAGAATGGGGAAGCCCCGGCGGCCGAGGCTTCCTGTTCACGAACGGTTGCGGACCCGTCCCCGAACCAGGCGACAAGAGGAGGATTTCCCATGGTCCAACGCAGTCTACACCGCACCCTGAACCGGTACCGGGCGGAGGTTCTGGACCATGGCGCTTGAGACGGCGGTGCGGACCGAGTTTCTGCGGCTGCTGGAGCGGGATGCGGAATTCCGCGGGGAGGTGCGGCGGCACCTCCTGACCACCGAACTGATCGAGCTGCCGGAGCGGTTTGCGGCCTTCGCCGGGCGCGTCGACGGGTTCATCGTCGAGCAGCAGGCCGTCAATGCCCGCGTGGATGCCCGGTTCGACGGAATTGACCGGCGGCTACAGGCCATCACCGACGATCTAGGCGTCCTCAAGGGCCACGCGGCCGGCCGCGCCGCGCGCGACCACGTCGAAACGATCCTGGATGAGCTGGGGCTGACGTATGTCGCCATTCTCGACCGGGGCGACCTGGTGGGTCTGCTGCACCGGTTCCCGGACATCCCGACCGGCGACCGGCAGAGCTTCTACCGGGCCGACCTGGTGCTGGAGGCGCGGGACGGTGAAGGCATCCCCTGCCATGTGGCGGTCGAGGCCTCGTACACGGCCGACCGGCGCGACAGTGACCGGGCCCTGCGCAACGCGCAATTTCTGCAACGTGGCACCGGCCACCCGGCGCAGGCCGTGGTCGCCAGCCTGCGGAACGACCGGGACGTGCAGGTCCTGGTGGATCAGGGCGCGGTCCACTGGCATCGGTTGACGGAGAAGGACCTGGCTCCGGACTAGGTATTCAGCCAACCTGTGCGGTCATGGGCTGCTGCTCGACCGCTTGGCGCTGCCCATGTGTGCGGTGCCAGCTCTTCGCTCGCCGGGGTTCCCTCGGCCGGGTGGCGAACAAACAGGCTCCCAACGGCGATTCCCAAGCCGCCCGCGGTGTCGGTGCGTCCTATGGACTCGCACGATGCGGGTGCTTTCGGGCCGATCGCTTTGGATCAGGCCGCATGGGAGGGGCTGTGCTTCGCTTTGCGGGCGATCTCAAACGGCCTGCGACCTCTAGCACGCCGGGCTGTCCGGTCCGGACCCGCGGCGTACAATCCGGGATCGTCCTCGCAGTCTCCCTGCGTCGCACACCGCGCCATGCCCTTCGCCAAACCGACCGCCGCCTCCCGCCCGCGCCGGGGCTGGCTGCTGCTGGCAGTGCTGCTCCTGCTCCTGTGCCCGGCCGGATGCACCTCCCGCAGGTCCGGCGGTGTGGCCACGGACCGCGCCGTGGCCGCCTCCCCGTCGCCGACCCTCACGCCTACGCCTACGGTTACACTGACATTGTTGCCCACGTCGACGCCTACACCGACGTTGTCGCCCACATTGACCCACGCCCACGTGGATGCGACCGCCCACACCGACGCCCTCCCTGACGCGGTCCGAAGCCTACGACAACCTGACCGAGCACGCCGACGGACGCTACGCACTGCAGTTGTCCGGGGCGCGGGTGGCGGCCACCTTCGCCACCTCCCGCTCCCCCGTACAGAACTGGGCCCGGGACGTGGCCGCCCCCCTGTTCACGGTCCCGGAGGGCTTCTGGCCGCCCTATCCCGTCCTGCGCAGTGCGGAGGGGACGCCGGTGCTGGCCGACCAAGCGCGGAGCCGCAAGAGCGGTCAACGACCCAAGCTCACGGACGAAGGGCTGCAACTGGTCGCGGAACCGATGCGCGAGTAGAGGCTTACCGTAATCGGAATAGCCCGAGTAGCCGAGGCCTCGCGCAGCACTGTCTACACCCACCTGACATCCGGCGGACGGCGGCAGCCAACGGGAACGACATGACGATGGTTATGCCAGAGTTCTTGGCCTCTCCAATATGAAACTCGTGCTGACCGGCTCGCCGGGAGTCGCACCTGGATCACGGACCGTTTGTCGTCTGTCTGCCTGTCTGCGTTTCCGTCCGTCACGCGCCGGGACAACTCCGGCCAAGACATGCCGCCGTTGATGGATGTCGGTGTCTGACTCCAGTCTCAGACGCCGTTGCGCCAACCGTCTTCATTGCGGTACACGTAGTCGGGGTCATCGGGTCCCAGCACACCCATGCGCTCCTCCGCCGGGAAATCGGCCATGACCACACTGATCGACTTGCGAGACATGGCGATCAGGAAGTCGACGAGTACCGACAGGTCGTCCGCATCCGCCTGCTGCATGGCGTACAGGTAGGCGTTGCGATCCTGGCGGTGCACCAGGATGGGTGGCCAGCCGTTGCGGACCAGGTGCCAGTTCAGGAGCACGCGGCCCGTACGTCCGTTGCCGTCCGCGAACGGGTGGACCTGGATGAAGCGATAGTGCAGCCAAGCCCCTGTCAGCAGAGGATGTTGAACCGGTTCGTAGATCCTGTAAAGGTCCAGCAGGATGTCCAACTGGCTGTCCACCTGTTCCGGCGGTGCGTAGAGGTGGACGGTGCCGTCGGGCCGCGTAGGGTTGTTGGGAAAATCCTTCCACACGCCGCGCCGCAGCTTCCGCTGCACGCGCCGACCCAGCATGTCCACCGCGTTGTGTGTTTCCTGGTGGGCGGTGATTTGGGCATGCAGCTCGCGCATCGCGTGCTTGGTGATGGGGCGGTCGTCTCGGATGAAGGCGTAGGCCATTTCGGCTGCCGCCATGTGGTCATCCAGGACCGTCACCAAATGCTCCGGTTCCACGTCCACGCCCTGTCGGCGCACGTGCTCCGCACGGAAGCCCTCCCGCAGCAGGGTTTGGGTGACACCATGATCCGGATCGTACAGGCCCTCGATCACGCCAGTCTCGATAGCCATGCTGCGTTCGAGGCGCTCCAGACCCTCCCGGATCCGTTCCCGGGCCGCGGGGTCCGCGCGGAGGGTGCGGAAACGTCGGTTCCAATCATTCTCGTAATCGAACCCGCGCTCCATATCCACGGCGGCCAAAGGCTGGATGCCGCGCCAGTTTCCGTAGCGAGTTTCCCTTTCCTTCTCCCGCTCTCCCCGTCGTGGGCGTGGGGATTGGAGTTCCATGGCGTGCCTCCTGGCCGCAGACCGCGCATCCGGGTCCTGTCCGATACGGGGCGCATGGCCGGTGCGAACCTGCACAGGGCCGCGGTCCTGCTTGGAGTAAATCATAAAATGCGTTGTGTGACGGCCATGCCGTTCCGAACCATCCCACCTGCCCGCCGCGACGACCCGTTCGGATTTGTCCGGTCAAATACTTTCCAAGGGCCGGCGCCGCCTGGGCCGCATGTAGACGTACACCTCTTCGTCGTCCCTGACTTCCGTTGCCACCAGACCGATGCGCGTGCTGTTGAACAGGCACTGTCCGTCGTCCAGTGAAAATTCCCATCCATGCCACGGGCACCTTAGAACTTCGTTCTCCCGACCCCACATGAAACGGCCAGGTGCCGACGGCAACGTCGTGCCCCGGACCTCGCCCATGCACAGCGGCGCACCTTCGTGGGGACAGATGTTCAGGACAGCCCTGATCTCTCCGTTGAAGCGGAACATGCCGATGCTGCGGCCTTCCACCTCCACCAGCAGGCAGGCCCCCTCCACAATTTGGGTGTCGTAGGCGACATGGTGCCAGTGATCCGGATTGGTGGTCTGGGGAGGGTTCAAGACAGTGCTCCTTGATGCTGATCCGATCCAAGTGCCCTGGAAAGTTCAGGATTCTATATGGCTGCCGGGCCGACGCACCGGTATCCGGGCAACCACCCCGAACCTTTGCTGTCGCGCACCGAAGATCCTGCCCGATCGAACCCGTGTTGAGATCGCCAGTGCCTCGGCCGCGAAGCATCCAAGTCCGGGCCAGCGGATGCCGCTTGCTATCCTGTGATGAGCGGATGACGCAGCGCAACATTGGGCGTCCACCCCGCCATCCCCCAATCCTCACCAAGGAATCAGAAAACTAATGTACCTGGGCTGCTTTCAGAGCAACGGCGCGCTACACCGCATGGACTACGCAGACTTTGCGGCAAGTGCATCCGACATCGGCTACGTCACGCTGGACGTGCCGGTCCTCAACGACGCGGCCGTCCAGGTCGCCCGCAACCTCGACATGGCCCTACACGCCACCGGCTCCCTGACTCCACCGGACCTGAGTACGGAGAGCGACCAACAGGCCGCGCTGACCCGACAGGTCACGGACGCCATCGACTGGGCATCCGGACACGGCATCGGCGTCATCACCCACCTCCTGGGCAAGGACATGTCCTTAAGCGGCGACGACAACATTGCCGTCTTCAAGGAGTTGTACACGCCCATCGCCGCCCATGCCGAGGCCCGCAACGTGCGCCTGGCCTTCGAAAACTGGCCGCGCAACGGCACCATGCTGGCAACCACTCCGGAAATGTGGGACGCGATGTTCAACGCCGTACCGTCACCGGCCCTCGGCCTGTGCTACGACCCGTCGCACTTTGTTTGGCAGGGCATTGAATGGATCCAGCCCATCCGCGACTTTGCCGACCGCATCTACCACACCCATGCCAAGGACACGGAAATCCTCCTGGACGGCCGCAACGCCTTCGGGATTTACGGCAGACAGCTCAGCGGCACCAAACAGAACCAGTGGTGGCGTTACCGGCTGCCCGGATACGGAGAAGTGAATTGGTTCCACTACCTGGACGAACTGTTCCAGGCGGGTTACGACGAAGCGCTCAGCGTGGAGCACGAGGACAGGGTCTGGGCTGCCGATGCGGATACGGCGGTGCGGGGCCTGCAACTCTCACACCAGTTCCTCAAACCGTTCATCGCCTGAAAGCGGAGCATCACGGGATGCGTCTCCGAGTGGGTGTTGGGAGCCGACCAGGTTGCCAAGGCCGGGCGGCAAAGTCCCCGCAGCAAGTCAAACAGGCCCGCACCTCCAACCCGAATGCCAAGGAGCTTATATCGAATAGTTGACAGTCAAACTTTTGTGCTACAATTCCCGCGAAAGAGAGGACCCGACTGCGAACCGGGCCCTCGACCGGACACAGTGATAGGGGCACCGTGACCAGCACCCCGCAGTCTACAACGCAAGAGCCCCCGACCGTCACACGGACCCTGCGCGTGCGGCAGTATCCGGGCACCGCGGCCAACGGCCGGTACCAGGAGCAACTGGCGGGTGCCTGCCGGTTCGCATGGAACCACGTGCTGGCCGGGCACGAGACGGACTACCGCAAATGGAAGGCGTCCGGCAAGCTGGGGGATGGCCCGGGCGATCCGACCTTCTTCACGCTGGGCACGCGGTTCACGCAGTTGCGGAACGCACCCGGCCACGAGTGGCTGCAGGACTACAGCTATGAAATCATCCGCTATGTCTGCAAGTACATGGGCGACGCCTACGCCGCGTTCTTCGACCCGGACCGTCCGGACCACGGGCGTCCGCAGTACAAGGCCAAGCACTACACACAGCCCGCCTTCACCATCCCGTCCCATGTGCGCATCGAGGATGGGCGTCTGTACATCCCCAAGCGGGGCTGGACGCGTCTCGGTCCCATCCCCCGGTATGCCGATTGCAAGCCGCTGACCGTACGCGTACGGCAGGAGTCCGAAGGCAAGCAGCCGCAGTGGTATGCCTACATCGTGTTCGAGGTGCCGGTCGACCATCCCGATGTATGCCAACCCGCGGAGTCCGGAGCGGTCGGCGTGGACCGCAACGTGGGGCAGGCCACGGACAGCACCGGAACCGTACACGCCCTCCCCGACACGACCGTCGAGGACGCGAAGATCAAGCGGTACCAGCGCCGGATGGCCCGGCAGCAGAAGGGCTCCAAGCGCCGCCGCGGAACCGGCGGGAAACTGCGCAAACTGCAGCGCAAGCGCGCCCGACGCCGGGACAACGCCACACACCAAATCAGCCGCAAGGTTGCGGACACCGCCCACACCGTCGTGCTTGAGGACCTGAACACGAAGGGCATGACGCAGAGTGCGAAGGGCACGGTCGAGAACCCCGGCCGGAACGTGAAGCAGAAGGCTGGCCTCAACCGCGCCATTCTGGCGTCCGGCTGGGGACAGCTGGAGCGCAAGCTCGAGTACAAGGCCGGCCAGGTGGTGTATGTGGACCCGGCCTACACTTCGCAGGCCTGCAGCCAGTGCGGGCACACCGCCAAGTCAAATCGGCCGTCGCAGGCGGTGTTCCGGTGCGGGGCCTGCGGGTTCCAGGCGAACGCCGACCACAATGCGGCGATCAACATCCTGGTGCGGGCGGGGCTTCCGTCCGCACCCGTTTCGGCCCGTGGGACTGGGGCTGCTGCACGGCGAGGAGCGCTCCCTCCCTGGTCGGTCGCAAGACCAACCAAAGGGACTCCCGCGACCCGTGAACCGGATATGCGTGGTGTCAACCATCGTATATAAGTCCCAGTGCCAAGGACTCCTCAGCATGATCATTGCAAGCGGACAACCCGGCCAGCCCACGGTCTGGCATGACGTTGAACTGTCCGCGACAGAACGCAGGCGGCGCTACGGGCTTGTAGCCTGTACCCCCTGCCGCTCATTCGTCGCCGGCGAGTGGGTCGCGCTCGAGTTCACCTTCACGATCGGGGAGACCGAGCTGGGACCGGGGGGGCGACTGGCGCTGGCCTGGGCCTGGCCGCTGGATTGGACCGACCTGCAATTCGAGGATCCCGGCGGAGACGGATTCACGACCATCGCGGTTCAGTCCGGGCATGGCAGTGCCACCACGGCCGAGCTCGGCCTGCGGTACTTCCGTCAAGGCCCGTTCGATCCGTGGCAACACCACCTTGAACTGACGGTCGTGCGGGGCCGGTTGGCGGAAGGGGACATGGTGGTCCTGACCTGCGGTGACCAGTCGCAGGGAGGCAAGGGATGGCGCGTGCCCACGTTCCGGCTGCGCAATCTGGAGTTTGTCACCCTGCTCGATCCGGACCGGAGCGATCACTGGCATCGGTTGCCGACGATGGCAGGCCTATCCGTGGTTCCGGGGCCACCGGTACGCCTGGTCGCCATCGCTCCCGGCGACGGGTTGGTGGGCGAAACCGGAACCGTGACCATCAGGGCCGAAGATCGCTGGGGCAACGCCAGCCTGCCGGACCGTGCTCGGCCCCAGGTCAGGGAACTGTGCACGGAACCAGCCGGTCCACTCCTAGAACTGGGAGAGGCTGTCATCTGCGCAGACCCGCCTGTGGTCCAGGTGCCTATTCGATACAAGACAAGCGGCCTGACCAGATTGGAGGTTCGTCTGCCGGACTCGGGCCTGAGCGCACAAAGCAATCCCGTCCAAATCGCAACGGAACCACCCAAGTGGCGACGCTTCTGGGGGGACATGCATTCGGGCCAGAGTGAAGTCGGCTGTGGTGTCGGCTCCATGGCAGAGCATTTCACCTATGCCCGGGATGCCGCCGGTCTTCAGTTCATCACGCACCAGGGCAACGATCACTATGTGTCGCGCGACCTGTGGGATCTGACCCGGATCGAGACGGAAAACTTCCACGAACCCGGCCGGTTCGTCACCTTCCTGGGCTGCGAGTGGAGCCCGCCGACCTCGGACGGCGGGGATCGCAATGTCTTCTACCGGCACGACGAGCCCCGCCTGCGCCGCTCGGGCCGGTTCTTCCAGGAGGATGATCCGGACCCCGAACCGGACCTGACCACCGCCGAGCCCTTCCTGGAGGCCATGCGGCATGAACCGGTGCTGATCAACATGCATGTCGGCGGGCGGCCCACCAATCTTGACTGGCACGCCCCGGAGATCGAACGGCTGGCGGAGATTCACTCCACCCACGGGACATCGGAGTGGTTCGTCAAGGACGCTCTCCGCCGCGGTTACCGAGTCGGCATCACGGCCGGAACCGACGGCATCACCGGGCGGCCCGGTGCCTGCCATCCGGGCTGGCGCAACAACCGGAACGTGCGCAGCGGTCTGACCGCGGTCTATGCCGAAGATCTAACCCGCACAGGCATTTGGGAGGCATTGACGGCCCGCCGGTGCTATGCCACCTCGGGCGAACGCATAGGCCTGTGGTTCGAGGTGGACGGACAGCCCATGGGTTCGATGCTCACCACGGCAGGCGATCCCCTAGCCACGATTGAAGTCGAGGGCACGGCACCGCTCGAATCGGTCGAACTATTGCGCGGCGATAGGGAGATTCACCAGTGGCGGCTGGCGGAGCCGTCGCCTACGGCCAACGGGCGACACCGGATCCGCCTACTGTGGCAAGGCACAGCCCAACGCGGTACGGCACGCGCCCAGCGTGTGACATGGGACGGTTCCCTGAACCTGGAAGGGGGCACAATCCATGCAGTCGAGGCAGTGAACTTCCACGGCGGCGAGGATCGTGCAAGTCAACCCAACGACACCCGCGTAACTTGGTGGAACGCCACGGCGGGCAATCGCGCCGGCCTGTTGCTGGAAGTCGAAGGGGACGAACACACCATATGCAGTTTCGATTCGCCCCAAGTCCAATTCAAGTTCCCGCTAGCTCATGTCCTCAAGGCACCCCTGGCACGGGATGCAGGTGGCTTGGACTGCCAAGTTACGGTGGACCCGGCACCAGACAACGACGCACCCTTCAGAGCCAGCCTGACCTTCCGCGACGTTAACGCACTGACGGGTACGCAGGCCTACTGGATGCGCGTCACCCAGATCAATCAGGCCCAGGCCTGGAGCAGCCCGGTGTACGTGTCCCGCCGCTAAATGTGCCCAGCTAAGCCGGTGTTTCGGCATTTTGGGTACACAATCTACGCCGCTGAAGAAACTTCCTGACTCGTGTCTTATCTGCGTTGAACGGCAACAACTTGCCGGGTGGTTGTGAAATCAGACTGAGATTTCTGAAGTCCTGACGCAAGGCCTGATCGCATGAAACCAGCACCCTGGCACCAGAAACACGAGCCAGGGCCACGACATGATGGTCGTTGGACTCCAGTATATGGTGGACCTTCAACCATGTGGTTTCCTGGTCGACTTCGTCGTCCGAAACGTTCACAATCCATCCAGCACGCACACCCGCGGCCAACCAGGGCCGCAATCTCGGTGGGAACTCGTGTTTTAACTCACCACCGATGTACAGCTTACCTCTTTGTTTTTTCAGAAGACCAATCACAATCGTGGAGTTGTCTTCACTAGTTTCTGTCAACCAATGGATCATATTGGTGTCAACGATAAGACAGAACACTGCTACAAACCTATCGATCGTACCACTTCATCAACGAAAAAACTGTCGTATCCCGGCGGGGCACCTCTGACATTACCCAAATCATCGAAACCGATGTTGGTGATTCTGCTCTCCAAACCATGCGATTCGAAGAACGCCACCGATACGTCGGTGGGTTCAATGTCGATACGCGAGTCTCGAACTTCCATTCGCACACGATCCAACAAGTACTGGCTATGGGTTTCGATGATGAGCTGGCCCTTGCCCTCCGCTATCCACTCACACAGGAAGGATCCCAGTGCGGCTTGGGCCTTGGGGTGAAGGTGGATCTCCGGCTGCTGAATCAGGTGTAGGTGCACGCTCGGGTCGCTCAGTCGGCAAATCAAAGGCAAGATCTGGCTCACGCCATACCCTACGTCAACAAGGTTGCGCCACGGACCAACCTGACGAGGTTGATTGGGATTGCCTCTGACTCTCATTTCGAAAGGACCGATGCCCTTTCCATTTGCCACGGCGATCACATCGAATTGGCTGAACAGACCCAGACGCTTGCCGAAAGTTTCAATGCTTCCTTTTAGCCGCCCCCAAAGCGAGGGGTCGGTATGCTTTGTGGTTATCAGTTGGCTTGGCAGATTGTATGCTCCAGAGTCAGCCATTGACGTTCCCAACAGATAAATTCGTTTGGGTTGTGCCCGTAGGGGTGCCATGAACGCAAAGCCGAATTCGCCTGATTGGAATTCTTGAGATATTGAATCTATCTTGCTTGAGATTGCAAAAATGGCATCACGAAGTCTCTGTTGCCTTTCGGAACCGTCTGTATGATCCCGATTCCCAATCGACCACAACAACGGATGCAATAAGGGCCCGTCAACCCGTGGCATAAATTCAGATTGCCCAAAATCATGGACTGGGGAAGGAGGTCCGTCCGCCTCCTGATACATCAATGTTACGCGCTTGGACTCGTTGCACACCTTAATCGACAATCCGTTTTCGGTGTACACATACGACTGGGCTTCCGGATATCCATCCTTTTCGCGGAACGTTACCGTGGCCTCCAGGCCGTGAGACTTGCCAAGTTCGCCACCCAATACCACTCTTGCCGTGAAACTTGTCCGACGCCCACCACGTCCACCGCGGAAGTGAACCATGTCCCGGAACCCTCCCAAGTCGAAGAATTCCCGGTTGAAAGCCGGTTGCGGGTAGCGGGAGAAGTGCGCCTCCCAGAGCACTCCGATTAGCGCCATCAGTGACGATTTGCCGGTACTGTTGTCCCCGACAAAAAGTGTCAACGGAGCGAGCCTGGCGGTTTGCTCATCACCAAAACACCTGAAGTCACTGACGGATACCGACCTCATGAATGTGGTCGGTGTGTGATCGTGCGCGGTAGTCATTGTGCAAGTGCGTTCGCGGCCTGATGGGGATGGGTACGGATCTACCCACGCCGTAGCGTTTTGCGTGCCCTGCTGAATAGACAGCCCTCTGGTGGCTGCATTGTACTCGTCTCCCCCTTGAGGTCTGGAGCTCCGACGTGCGAAACCGGCATTCCCCAGTGACATTCATCCCTGTGCCTCCTCTTTCACCAATGGCCATACTGTTCGCGTCCTCCTGGTTGGTATTGCCTGCTGCGTTGGCTGCAATGGGCTCTTGCACACGCGGTTCCTGATCACTTGGTGGAAGGGTTGGACAATGCCGGCTGGTCGCGGACATGCACGTCCAACTGCGGGAAGGGAATGGCGATGCCCTGCTCCGCAAAGTCCTCGTGAATGCCTTGCAGGATCTCACTGAGGGAACGCAGTCGCTGACTCGGATCGTCAATCCAATACAGAATCCGGAACCGCAGGGCGGAATCCCCCAACTCGACCAGGAAGGTGTTGGGTTCGGGCTCGTCCAGGACCGCCGGGTGGCTTTGGATGCGTTCCATGAGAGCCTGGTGAACCGGCTCCACTGCAGTGCCGTAGGCCACACTTACAAACGACTCGACGCGCAGAATGCGGTCGGACCGCGTCCAGTTGTCAAGGCGCTGGGAGGTCAGGACCGAGTTCGGAAGCACCGCCTCCGTGTTGCCGAAGGTTTTGAGGATGGTGGCGCGCAGGCCGGTCTCCTGAACCGTGCCCATGATGCCGTCCACCTCGATGATGTCGCCCTCGCGCACGGTGCGCTCGGTCAGAAGGACCAAGCCGGAGACGAAGTTCCCGGCCAACGATTGCAGGCCCAGTCCCAGACCGATGCTCAGGGCACCCAGCGGTATCAGAAACACGGACAGATCCAGACCCAGGGCGGACAGGGAGACATAGACTCCCGCCAGCAGCATGAAGCCACTGAACATCTGAAGGCTCAGGCGCAGGACCGTAGCCGATATGCGCGTCCTCTTTTCCAGGAAGTTTCTGGCACCCCGCGTGGTGATCCGGGCCAGGAAATAGAAGGCCAGCACCAAGCCGACCGTGGTCAGGATGTCCGACAGCGTCAGCGGACTCCCCCCGACCGAAGTCACCTGTTGATTGAGAATGTTCACGATTGCGTTCATGTTGAAACCCCCGCTACTTGGTGGCAGACGGACGACTCTTGCTGCAGTCCCGGCGCCTGGGTGAACCGGCACGGGCACATGTGGTGTCCCCGGACGACCGGTCCCGGTCAAGAACCGGGAAACACGGCAACTCCGGAGCTTCCCCATTGTGAAGTGAAACCGGCAGGGGCTTCAATCCGTCTGGCCAACCCGGTCGTTCGCGGCGGCCAATCGGTCGGGCGGAACAGGATGCGCAGAACGTGCCCGGCACCGTCACGATGCCTCCGCGGTCGGCCTGCGCCATAATGGGAAGGCCTCCGGCCGCATCCGTCCAACACGGGATCCCTCCCATGCAAGTTCAAGCCCCTTTGGCGCAGGGAATGGTCTGCGCACCGCAACCGTACGCGGTCGACGCCGCGGTGGACGTACTCGAAGGCGGCGGCAACGCCGTGGATGCCGTGATTGCGGCGGCGTTGGTACAGGGGGTGGTGTCTCCTCACATGTGCGGCCCCGGCGGCTATCTGGTGGCAACGATCCACCAGCCCGGGAGTTCCGCCCCGGAATCCGTGGACGCCCCGGCCGTGGCCGGTTCCGGCACCACCCCGGACATGTGGGCGGACCGCTTCGAAGGGTTCGGTCCGACCGGCTGGGGCTACATCCTGCGCGATCAGGTCAACGACTGCGGCTACACATCCATCTGCGTGCCCGGCTCGGTCAAGGGTCTGGACCACATGCACCGCAAGTGGGGTTCCCTGCCCTGGGCGGATCTGTTCGAACCGGCCGCCGACCTGGCGGAAGGCGGCTGGCGCATGATGGACCGCACGGCACGGGTCTGGCAGCGCTGGCCCGAGGCACCAGGCGGTGTCAGTCCGCTGGAGGTTGTCCAGCGCAACCCGGAGGCCTCCCGCGTCTTCCTGACCGAGACAGGAAAGCCACCCCTGGTCAATCAGCACGTCAGCAATCCGGACCACGGTGCATCCCTGCGGCACGTGGCCAAGTTTGGTGCCGAGGACTTCTACCGCGGCGAGATGAAGGAGCGCATGGCGGCCGACTTGGAGGCCAACGGCAGCTTTGTGACCGCGGGCGACCTGGAGGCGTACGCCCTTCCGCCGTCCGTACCGGTGTGCGGTTCGTTCAAGGGCTGGGACGTGTCGACCAGTGCCCCGCCGCACGGCGGCGCCACGGTTGTGGCCATCCTGAACATCATGGAACGGCTGTGCACGGAGCCGGGTCTGGAGCCGGACTCCCCGCGCTACCTGTACCTGCTGGCCATGGCCATGAAGGCCGCGTTTGCCGACCGCAATCCCCACATGGCGGATCCGGAATTCGAGGCGGTTCCAACCGCCTGGATGATGGATCCGGCGCGCGCCGATCACTGGGTGGACATCATCCAGCGCGGAGACCCGATCAAGGTGTCCTTCCAACCACAGGGCTCCAAGGACACGACACATGTGTCCGTGGTCGACAGTCAGGGCCTGTGTGTGGCCCTGACCCATTCCCTGGGCTCCGCCAGCGGGGTCGTCACCCCCGGCCTGGGGTTCATGTACAACAACTCCATGGTGAACTTCCATCCCCTGCCCGGACACCCCAATTCCATTGCCCCCGGCAAGGGCCGCACCACGGGCATGAGCCCCACGATTGTCACCCGCGGGGGACTACCCCGCCTGATCCTGGGTGCCCCCGGCTCCACCATGATCATCACCAGCGTGGCCCAGGTGCTGCTCAACGCCCTGCTCTGGAACATGAGCATCAAGGAGGCTGTGGATGCCCCGCGCCTCGACTGTCAGGGGGACCTCATCCGCATGCATGCCCGGTTTCCCAGGCAGACGGTGGAGCGTGTCGCGAACATGCATCCGGCGGAGAGGACAGGTTACAGTCGCGGCGGTTTCGCGATTATGCACGCGGTTGCGATCGACGAATCCGGTTCGGTAACCGGAGCGGCGGATCCAGGAGCCGACGGCATGGCCGTGGCCGTTTGACAACGCACCGGCACCCGGCAATTGGTGCGCGGGACCGGTCTCCGACACCTGCCCGGCTAGAATGCGCAAAAAAAGCACTCTCAGGAACACCCCTCCATGCATCTTTCCGACTTGGATCTCAAGGCTGTCAACACCATCCGCATGCTCGCGGTCGACGCGGTCGAGCAGGCCGCATCCGGGCACCCGGGCATGCCCATGGGCATGGCCCAGACGGCCTATGTACTCTGGACCCGGTACCTGCGGCACAGTCCCAGCCACCCGGACTGGCAGGACCGCGACCGCTTCGTGCTCAGCGCCGGACACGGGTCGATGCTGCTGTATGCCCTGCTGCACCTGACGGGCTACGACCTGCCACTGGACGAGTTGAAGAACTTTCGGCAATGGCAAAGCCATACGCCGGGCCATCCCGAGTTTCGCCACACGGCGGGCGTGGAGACCACAACCGGACCGCTGGGCCAGGGATTTGGCAACGGCGTGGGCATGGCCCTGGCCGCGGAATGGCAGGCAGCCCGCTACAACGCGGACGGTTTCCCGGTGGTGGATCACCACATCTACGGAATCGTGTCCGACGGAGACCTGATGGAAGGCGTGGCCAGCGAGGCAGCCAGCCTGGCCGGCCACCTGCAGCTGGGTCGGATCATCTACCTGTACGACGACAACCGGATCACCATCGACGGCGCCACGGACCTGTCCTACTCGGAGGATTGGGCCGGCCGCTTCGCAGCCTACGGCTGGCATGTCCAGCAGGTGGACGGCATGGATGCCACCGAAGGGGGAAAGGCCATCGAAGCGGCACAGGGCGATTCGAGGCCCAGCATCATCGGCTGCCGCACGACCATCGGCTACGGCAGCCCCAACAAGGGCGGCACATCGGACTCCCACGGTGCCGCGTTGGGCGCGGAAGAAGTGGCCCTGACCCGTGCCGAACTGGGCTGGCCGGACGAACTGTTCCATGTTCCCGAGGACGTGGCGGCCCACATGGGCCGGGCGGTCGAGGACGGTGAGGCAAAGGTACAGGCGTACCAGAACCTGTTGAGCCGGTACGCGGAGGCCCATCCGGAGAAGGCTGCGGAACTGGAGCTGGCCCTGAGCGGCGACCTGCCGGAGGGATGGCAGGAGGCCCTGCCCGAATTCGCGCCTGGCAAGGGCGATGCCACGCGCAACACGTCCGGCAAGGCCCTCAACGCCATCGCGGAGGCGGTTCCCTGGCTGATTGGCGGCAGCGCGGACCTGGCCGGCAGCAACAAGACGGACATCGACTCGTCCGACGACTTCCTGGCCTCCAACCGGCAGGCGCGCAACCTGCGCTTCGGCGTGCGCGAGCACGGCATGGCGTCCGTCCTGAACGGCATGGCCCTGCACGGGGGCGTAATCCCCTACGGCGGAACATTCCTGGTCTTCACCGACTACCTGAGGGCCAGCCTGCGGCTGGCGGCCCTGATGGGACTGCCCGTCATTTATGTTATGACCCACGACAGCATCGGCCTGGGCGAGGATGGTCCGACACACCAGCCGATCGAGCACCTGGCCATCCTGCGCGCCACCCCCAACCTGACCCTGATCAGGCCGTGCGACGGCGCCGAGACCGCCAGTGCCTGGCGCATCGCGCTGGAGAACCGGAACGGCCCCACCGTGCTGGCACTGACCCGGCAGACCGTGCCGGAGTGGCCGCACGCGGATGCGGAAGACGGTTACCTGCCGGCCGCGGCCCGGGGCGCCTACGTGCTCCGGGACACGGAGGGCGCGCCCGACATCGTGCTGATCGCCAGCGGCAGCGAGGTGGCCATCGCAATGGAAGCCGCCGACTCCCTGTCCGATCAGGGGATCGCGGCCCGCGTGGTGTCGATGCCCAGCTGGGAACTGTTCGGCGCGCAGGACGCGGCGTATCGGGCGGAAGTCCTGGGCGAAGGCGTACCGCGGCTGGCGGTGGAGGCGGCCGCCACCCTGGGCTGGGAACGCTGGGTCGGCAATGATCCGAAGACCGGGGCGGTGATCGGGCTGGACCACTTCGGTGCCAGTGCCCCCTTCGAAGTGCTGTACGAGAAGTTCGGCTTGAGCCCGGCCAACGTGACTGCCAAGGCACTGGACCTGCTGGGAAGGGCCTGATGTACAGCCCCAGCCCATCGTCGGTTTTGACAGACCTGCTGGCGGCGGTGCGCAGCACGCGCCAGAACCATGCCTGGGAGCATGCCACGCTGCACGTGCTGGGCGGTCGGGGGCAGATACGGCAAACCAGCGGACTGAGCGACCCGTCGGGTTTCACCCTGTTCGGGGAGATGTTGGTCGAAGACGTGGACCAGGCGGTGGCCGACGCCCAAGCGGCGATTAACGAGGGGCGCCGCGGATTGGCGATCCACCCGGACTGCGGCACCAACCTGGTGGTGCAGGCGCTGCTGTCGGTACTGGTGATGCAGCTCCTGGGGCGGGCCGGACGCGGATTCTCCGTGGCCCGGTTTACTGCCGGCCTGCTGTCGATGACGGCCCTGAGCATGGCGGCCAAGGTGCTGGGTCCCCGGTTGCAGACCGTGACCACCCTGGCGGACCTACGGGATCGAGAGGTGACCGAGGTGTATGCCCTGCGGGTCTTCGGCAAGCCGGCCGTGCGGGTCTCGGTCGGGGCCCGGATGTGATTCACCTGTGCGCCGGAGCGGATCCGTTCCGCTACCAGCTGTTCCTGAAGGACTTGAAGGCCGGCCTGGATCCGGCCATGGTGGATTTCAACTACGCGGAGCTGGAAGCTCCGGGGGCTTCGCTGGAGGACATTCAGCGGGAGGTCCAGGCCCTGCCGGTGATGGCGGACCAGCGGATTGTGGCGGCACACAAGGTTTGGACCGCCTTCGCGGATTCGGTCCGGCGGTCCGGGGCCAAAGGCCGGGAAACATTGGCGGAGCGGTGGCAGCTGGGCCTGACGGCGCTGGCCGGCATGCCCGAAACCACGGTCCTGGTGCTGTACGAACCTGACCTGAAGCCCGATTTCAAGGCCATTCGCGAACTGCCGGCCCCGACCGGTGGCCTGGCCGTGCCGACCATTGAGGATCTGGAGAGGGAAAAAAAGCTGCGCCGGGAGAACCTTGCGGCACCCAAACGCAATGAAATGCGCAACTGGGCCGAATTCCGATGCAGCGAAAAACGGTTTCGGATCGAGGGCCCGGCGGTGGACGAACTGGTCCGGCGCGCCAGCAGCGACCTGCGCAACCTGGATCAGGAGCTGGAAAAGCTGGCCGCCCATGCCAAGGGGGAACCCATCTCCCTTGAGGCCGTGCGGGAACTGGTACCCGACTACAGCGAGGACTTTATCTTTGCCCTGAGCAACGCGGTTTTCCAGCAACAGCGGGACGAGGCCATACGTGTCCTGGGCCATCTCCTTTCCCAAGGCCTCCATCCGATCCAAATCCTGGCTACCCTCGGCTCCCAGGCGCGCATGCTGGCCGCCGTACGCCTTTCCCACGCGAGTCCCGATGCCATTGCCAAGGCGATGAAGGTCAAACCCTATGCCGTGCAACGCTCCATGCGCAACGCGGCGCGGCTCTCACCGGATCAGGTTCGGGCCATGGTGGACATGCTGCTGGAGGCGGATCTGAAGATGAAGTCCACGCCCCATGCCGAGGCGATCCTGGAAACCCTGGTGGGGCGGCTGGTCTCGCCGGACACCTGGCTGCAGGCGTAGGGCCGCAGATCCGGGAACAGCGGTCTGCGGCAACCATGGTCCTGCGACGACTGGAACTGAGCCAGTTCCGCAACTTCCGGCATGTGGAGCTGGACTTCCAGGCTCCCTGCACGCTGGTCCAGGGACCGAACGGAGCCGGCAAGACCAACCTGCTCGACGCCATCTGCTTCCTGGCCCTGAGCAAGTCGCTGCGGCCGCAAACCGACCGGCAGTCGATACACGACGGCCTGGACCCCAAGGAACCGAAGTATTTCAACCTGCGGGCCGAAACGGAGAACGCAGCCGGCACGGGGCATGTCCTCCGCGTGTTCTTCGGCACCGGCCGGCTGGGCCCTCCCATGGCCAAGCACCTCTTCCTGGACGGTGCCGAAGTCGCGGCCGCGCACATGCTGGGACACCTGAAAGTGGTATTGGTGGAGCCGGAGGACACTCGACTGGTGTCCGACGGTCCGAAGCTGCGGCGCCGGGCGCTGGATGTGACCCTGTGCCAACTGGACGCGCTGTACATGCATCACCTGGTCCGGTACCGCAAGGTGCTGGCGAACCGGAACGCCCTGCTGGCACAGTTTCGCGGGCGGACCGCAACACCGCCCACCGCGTTCACGCGGCAGATGGAGTTTCTGGACGCACAGCTGGCCGAGGAAGGCGTGCAAGTCATGCGCCGGCGGGCAGTGTGGATTCAAAGGGTGTCCAGGCATGCCGAGCAGGTCCAGGCGCAGCTGACCGCCAACGGCGACGTGCTGTCGGTGCGTTACCGCCCGTCGGCCGCCGTGGACTTTGAAAATGGAGAAGGGACGACCGAAGCGAGCGACGCTGCAGAGGACGAAACGCAACGAAGGCAGTTCCGGTGCGCGCTGGAAGAGGTACTGGGCACCGAACTGGAACGCGGCTTCACGATGGCGGGGCCGCATCGGGACGATGTGGTGTTCCTCAACGACGGCAGATCCCTGGGAAAGTTCGGAAGCCGGGGCCAGCAGCGAACGGGCATCCTGGCCTGGCGGCTGGCGGAGGCACAGGCCATCCGGGAACTTACCGGTGAGTTCCCGCTGTTGCTGCTGGACGACGTGATGAGCGAACTGGACGAGAGCCGCCGGACGCGGGTGTGCGAAGCCATGGCCGAAGCCGCGCAGGTGGTGGCCGCGACCCCTGACTGGGGGCACTATCCGGAGGCAATGAGGGACACGGCCCAGTGCCTTGAGATTCGCGATGGAGTGCTTGCGCCGACTTAGGGGACGAACATGCAGCTTTGAGATTCCGAGGCCGTCGGCGGTGCTCGGCCCGGCCAGCCGTATCCAAGACAGGCCAAGTGCTTCAGGTTTGCGGGGGAGCATCGGTGGGAAGCCCCTGGCAGCCGGCAGGCTACAATGATCTGTTGGACAGACACGATCACGGCAAATCACGGCGGCCATGGCCAGGACAAAGCTCAACCTGGAACCTTCCGTGCTGGTTTGGGCGCGCAGACGCGCCCAGTTGGAACCGGATGAACTGGCAGCCAAAATCGGCGTCCAAACCAACACCTTGCAGCGTTGGGAAGAGAAGGGGGAAATCAGCCCGGTCCAGGTTCGCAAACTAGCCGACAAGACATACACCCCATTCGGGTACCTGTTCCTCCGGCATCCGCCCGAGGACCGGATCCCGATCGCGGACTTCCGGTCGCGGGAACACCATCAACACCGCCAGCCCAGCATCGAACTGTTGGATACGATTGCCAGCATGCAGCGACGGCAGGATTGGCTGCATGAGGAGTTGATCCGGCTAGGGGCAGCCCCTTGTGGCCTTGTCGGGAGTTTCGACGTGGGCAGTGCGATCCGGGAAGCTGCCGGCGTTTTGCGCAAGCAAGTCGATCTTGCACCCGACTGGGCCGCGACATTGTCGACATGGAACGAAGCACGACGCGCGCTCATCGATGCAATCGAAGCCTCAGGGGTTTTTGTGGTCGTGAACGGCGTGGTGGGCAACAACACCTCCCGACCACTAGCCCCTGAGGAGTTTCTCGGTTTCGCGCTCGTTGACGAATACGCGCCAATGATTTTTGTCAACGGTGCCGATTTCATAGCATCGCAAACCTTTAGTTTGGTGCATGAACTCACTCACATCTGCATCGGCAGAAGCGGCCTTTCCGCCGACCTCGGCGACGGAAACGGACATGACACGGCGGAACTCTTCTGCAACCGGGTTGCAGCCGAGTATCTGGTTCCTGCAGAGAGCCTGGAGCGAGCGTGGCAACACGCGGGAACGCATGACACTTTCCAGGAACTCGCGAGGACATTCAAGGTCAGCGAGGCCGTGGTAGTGAGAAAGTTGCACGACGATGGCCTCATCAGCAGTGACAGTGTCAGGGAGTTCTTCCAGAACCAGTATCACGAGCCCAATCGGCAATCTTCTGCCAAAGGCGGCAACTTCTGGTTAAACCAGAGATACAGGTTGGGCAACAGATTTGCATCACTGATTGTCCCTGCCTTGAGAGAACAGAGGCTGGGTTACCGGACAGCACGTCTTCTCACCGATTTGAAAGGCGATATTGACGACAACCTGACCAGCCACATGGGGCTCTTCTGATGCCGGGTCCGGATGGTTGGTGCGGAGTCGTTGACACCAATATCCTGATCGGCGCGTACATCAAAGACTACACACCAACGGTGTTCCCAGGCGTATGGCGGTTTCTGGACCATCAGGTCCAGGCAGGCCGTCTGGTGCTCATCGATGCCGTGAGGAGGGAAGTGTTGCACCCGGATGGGTTGGTGGGCTGGGTTCAGGACCACGCGAACCTCATCGTGCGGGAAACCGAAGACCTCGATACCGTAGAACGGTACGAACAAGTGATTGGGTGGGTGAAAGACAGCGGTCGATACACTCGAAGAGCTGCCGATGATTTCGCACGCGGTGCGGATGGATGGCTCGTCTCCTTGGGCCGCGTGAAGGGAATGGCGGTAGTCACGAACGAAGCTTTCAACGCCGAGTCACGAAAGCACGTTCCGATCCCCAATGTCTGCCGGGAATTCGACGTTGAGTGCGTTACCGCTACCGCCATGTTCGAGCGATTGGGCGCACGGTTCCTTTGGGATAGAGCCGATGTGAACTGAGGTTGGCCTTGCGGCAGGAGGTACACCGCGACCACAGCATCAGGGTTGGCCGCAGGTTGGTGTGTTGTCATCAACTGACACTTTTCCTGCAATGCCTTCAGCTGGACTTTGTACAAAGTCCAGCTTACCGTGCAACGTGCTTCGCAACCCCATCCTGTTGGTGCAACATCTTCAGGATGTCCGCAGCTACTTCCATGACTTCCGCGGGTGCCCGCACCACTTCACCTGCATGCTGTTGCAGTGCCACGACCAGTGGCTGCAAGGCGACCGCCTTTTGGAGATTGATTGCAAGCATTCTCACAATTTCATCCGCCAAAACACCAAGGCCGATCAACTCAGGAATGTGCATCAACATTGCCTGAACCATTGGCTGTTTATCAGGAACGAATCCGTCGATCAGCGACCAGAGCGTATCCCTAAACTCGGCAGTACGATTCAGAGTAATTAGTGCCTTTGCCTGCGTCCAATCTACATGCCACCCAAAAGGAATTCCATCGTGGTCCTTCAGGTTTGCGAAGCTGAATTTAACCTGTTCGCAGGTATCCAAAGCATCGATAGCTTGACCAGAGTTGAGCAGTTCGACACTTTTTTGGACCAGTGACGCGGCTACAACGTTCTGAAGCACAGGGCTGTCAATAGCACCGTAGCGAGTCACTACCTGATCGTAGCTCAGGATTGCACTGACTGCATCACCGAGTGTACCCTGGGAAACACCTTTGCTAAAGAGGGCCAAAGCCACAATTTCCCGACGTATACTTTCATCATTTCCATCGAAACATCCCACCAAAGTCTCGAAACTGTGAATTGCCGACGCGACCTCCCCCATCTGCATGTCGGCTACACCCTTGCCGAAATATGCCAAGGCCAATTCTTCATAAAACCAATCTTTATGGACTATGCGCGAAGATCTGGATTTGAAGAAGGTTAGCACTTGGGCGAACTCAGCTTTCGCATGTGCGTGCTGACTGAGATCCGCGTGTGTGGAACCTTTTCTGCGTATTGCTTTGATCACCATTGACCAGAGCATCTCGTCTTCACTGTCACCAAAGCGCGCAACTACAGTTTCAAAAGTTGCTCGTGCTGCCACCGGGTTTCCTAGTTTGATTCTCAAAATGTTGCCTTTGATCAAAAGCGCAAACGCGACCATTATATTCAGCATCGGACTGACACTGTTGCCAAAGCGTGCATCCACTTCTTCACACGTCGCCACCGCCTGCTCCGGTTCTCCGAGTTGTGCGTGGTAGAAAGCGACACCTATCAACGCGGTTGCCACGATCTCCTGAAGCTCTATACGATCAACGCGGCCAAAGCGTGCATCCACTTCTTTGTAGAGCGCAACTGCCGCCTCGGGAGAACTGCCGCTGCTTTCGTGTCTCTGTGCTTTCCCGATCAAGTCGCGGGCAATCTGCAGATGATGGTCTAGAGCCTCGTCGTTTTGCGAGGATTCGGCCACTGCCTCCGCCAGCAATGGTTGAAACCCAGACGTTGACTCCGCTTCCTGCCAGAACTCGTGCAACAGTCCGGCGGATTCGCGCGGCGCATAGAACGCTGTCATGAACTGCAGCAACAAGCGCACAACGCCGGCTTGGTCACGTTCACGGCGCAGCTTGTAGTAAATGCAGTACAGCCGTTCCGAAGCGGAATACAACCGCTTCGATCCGGAGTTGTCGATGTTGATCACACGCCGTTCCTTCAGCCGCCCGAGCAAAGTCGAGACGGGCCGGATGTCCATACGGGCGCGCGCTGCAACCTCGGCAGCGGTCGATGGTTGCCAGAGGTCTATCACCGCGAGATAGACGCGGCGCTCGGATTTGGCGAGCACGTCTAGATGACCACGGAAGTACTCGGTGTACTCATCGATGAGCCCCACCAGTTCCTCCATCAACTGGCGAAACGATCGGTGTCTTGCGAACACGCCAAGGATCACCAACAACCGCGGATTGCCACCGGTCAGGATTTCAAGAGGTCTGATTTCCCGTTCGGCAATCGGCTGGCCGCCGACCATTTCCCAGAGGCGTCGGCACCCCATGATGTCGAGCGGTTCGAGCACAACCATTCGAAAAAACTCAAAGAACGGTTGCTTTGCGTCGTCCAAGGCCGCGAACCGGCTCGTCGCAGTGCCGAGGAGCATGATCTGGGGCTCACACTGCAGAATCTTGCGAAGCTTCCAACCGAAGTCCTCGTCCACCGATTGAGACAGTGCCTGAAGGTTCTCGACCATGAGGACCAGCTGTCTGTCCAGCCGGTCCGCTGCAGCTGCCACAGCTGCAAAAGCGTAACCCTCGACACTTGCCTCGCTGTATCGGCTCGCAAGATCGGTGTGGGTCAAGTGAAGTTCCCGACCAAGTTCCGGGTTGAGAATTGCAACCTCCCTAGCAAGGTGAAACAAGGTCTCCAGCCAGAAATCTGCCAACGTGAAAATCTCCAGGCTCTCCTCCATGAACCGGACCGCCAACAGATGTTCCGACAAGTACTCGTCGGTCCGCAGTTCCGCAGCAACCCGGGCCAGTAACATGGTCTTGCCCTGGCCGCGGGGCGCAACGAGCAACGCGTGCTGGCACGACTGCGAGTCGATGTTGCCGCGCAGCACATCCAGAACAATGCCAAGTTCGGGTTGCCGAACAACGAACTGCTCGATCACCTCCACATCGGACTGAAGAACCCCGGGATTGAACTTGCGAATCGGTCGGTCCGGCGATGTGGTCATGGCCTGCCCCTGTCAGGTGTCAGCCGACACACGGCTTTGGAGGGGTGCGTGGTGATCACGGAATCGGGCTGCCCACCAGTCTTTCAACAACCGGGACGGAAAGACATGATCTTGATCGACTTCTTCAAGGTACCCATCGTGGATCAGGACTTCCAGTGCATCCGCGATGCAACCCCGCGCGTCGTCTACAGTCTTGGCATACAGCTGTTCAAGACAGCGTCGTGCGGCAGGAGTAAACCTGTCCTGAGTGGATGCCTCGGCGAGGATCTCCATGGCCATGGAAAATCCCTCGTCGTCCAGCCCGTCCTTGAGCCGGGATTCGTAATGGACCAAGTCGTTCTGCCCCGCGGGGCCGAGCAGGGACGTGCGATAGACCGTCTCGACGTCCTCCACCGCCACACGATTGCGTCCCTGCATGAGAGCGAATTCCCGCAACCGCGCGAAAAAGGTCTGTACGTGATGGGGGATCCCAAGTCCGAGGGTGTCAAAGACCGCTTGCGACACACCGTCCTCTATCTGCAACCCGTTGCTCTGGGCAAGACACTCGAAGCAAGCAACACTGATTTCTCGGCTCCAGGGTCCGAGACGAAAGGGATCGAGATGGTTGACACGGTCGGCGATTCGAAGCCGTCGCACAAGAGGAGCGAGGCCAATACTGCCTGAGACAATGAGAACCGGAGAGCGGTTGTCAAATCCCTGAACCACACTGCGAAGCCAGCTCAGAAACTCCTCCACCCGAACTGCACCATCCTCATGAAGGAGCATTCGCTTGAGGAAGATTGGCAGCTCGTCGATGACAAGCAGGACCGGTTGGTCGTGTTCAGCCAGATTACGGATGATCTCCTCTCCATGCCGGCGCCAGTTGCCAGCATCAAGACCGGCTCGGAACTTCACACGAAACTCGGAAGCGCCGACCTCCTCCACGTTCTCACTGAACCAACGCTTCATCGTGTCTGCAACGCTGGTAGCGATTGAACGTACCGGATGCGCCGCCTTGACAATGTCGGCGAGAAAGTCCTCCGGGCAAGTCGCATCCTCGACGTCGGCGAAGAGGAAGGTCCACCCTTTCTGCTCGAGGCGCCGACCAAGCTCACGGGCAATACTGGTCTTGCCCATACGCCGTTGTCCAGTCAGCAGCGTATGGTTGCCCTCAAGAACTCGTGTTTCGAGCACTTGCAACTCGGGTTCCCGGTTGAAGAAGTTGTTGCCGCTCACCCAGCGACCAGTGGACAGTTTCATAAGGTGAGTATAGAACTTCAACAAATTTGTTGTCAACGGTTTTGTAGTCGTATCTGGAGATTAGCCTCCCCGGCCCCTTGCGCCTGCGTACCGGAGAAGCTTCGAGACAGCCATTCAGAGGCCGGTACTGATTCCGGGAAGGTGAGAATGCACCTTGAGACCATTCAGTGGAATCCGGTTCCGAGTGGCCCGCAGCGATCACCGGTTGCTGTCTTCAAGGACAACCAGCCGACATTCCGCGATCACATGACACAGAAACTGGTCTCCCTTGGACGCCACAGTCCACGACTGGGAGGAGACAGGCGACAAGCAACAGGCGCTCGCCTCAAGGCACACATACCAGACTGTGCTCGATGAACAAAAGCGCCCCTTGCGACTTGGCCGGAAGTTTCGGCTTGGCGGTTCCGCTGTGCCTCCCCCTTCCGTACGGACCCGTTTCCTGCATACGCAGCGATGCCGGTTGGATGGATCGAGGCCAACGTCATGCGACGTCAACGTCGGTAAGTGCGAAGTCCTGGCCCTTGAACAGAAGGGGCTCCCGCGTGACCTGGGCCAACGCATAGACGAAGCAGTCGCCGAAGTTCAGCCCAGCCGGGTGATTGCCCTTGCCAAATCGCCGCCAGGCCCTGCGAGCGACCTGCGTATGCTCAAGCGTCACCGGTTCCAGCTCGATCTCCGCCTCTTCCAGGAATGCATCCAGCTCATACCCGGCTGTGGCACCACCGCGACTCTCGAGAACAATGGTCGCTTCCACCAGCGTAGCAACCGACATGCGGCGAGACGATGCCAGCGCCATAGCCTTGGCGTAGTGTTCCGCGTCCGGCTCGCGGAATAGGATTGCCAAGATCGCCGACGTGTCAACGATCATTGGGGCAGCCCGTGCTCGTCATACAGGAATTCGCCGTGCTCGACGGCAGAGGGACCGTCGCCCAGCATGTTTGCGCATCGGTTGCCGATGGCAAGAAGCCTCTGTACACGAATCTCGGTGCTGCCTTCCCTCCGCTTGCGCTCCAAGCGTTCCTTGAGTGCCACCGTGATGGCTCCGGTCATGGTCTCACCGGTCAGATGCGCCAACTCACTGGCCAGCCGACACGTCTCCTGGTTCTTGATGCTAAGACCCATTGCCTTGGTTCCATACAGGTAGATTCACAATCTATAAGTCTACCCCAAGCTGTCTCGCCCCCTTGGGCAACGTCAGCCTGGGGAACTGGAGCCATTGGTGTGGGAATTGATGCGAGGCATGGCAACCACAAGGGCATCGGCCGTGAACGCGCCTGCCGGGAGGCGAGCCTCAGACTTCGACACCGAGTCTTCCTGAACGTTCCGAATGGTGTTCGCGGATGACGATTTTGACATCGCGCCCGAGCTTCGTTAGCAGACGCAGGAGACGCTCCATGGAGTACTCCCTGAAGTTCCCTCGCAGCAAGCGAGACACATCAGGTTGAGACAGCCCGAGCAGCTGCGCGGCCTCCACCTGCTTGAGGCCGCGTTCCCGAATGATCTTGTCGATCCGCGTGACCAATTCGGCTTTGAGCAGGTGCGTGTCGACATCCGGAAATTCCAAGTCGTCGAACACATTGCCGCTGCCGCGTTCGATTGTCACCTTGTCGGTCTTCATCGCTCTACCCTTCACCATAGTTCTCCTGGTAATGTTTCTCCGCTGCCTTGAGGCGACGTCTTATCAAGTCGATCTCCAATTTCGGGGTGGCGATGCCCCGCTTGGACTTCTTCTGGAAGACATGCAGCACATAAACGGCACCCCTGAATCGGACGGTATACACCGCACGGAAAGTGTCTCCGTCATAACGCGTCACCTCCAGGACATCGCTGCCCAAACCGCGCAGCGGCTTGGCATCCCGGTGCCTGAACCCCACTTGGGCTTGATACAACGCATAGCCAACCGTATCCCTCTTCTGGAAGTGCCTTGAGATCTGCCCGGCTGGAGCCAATCCACTCGACAGGTTTGGGTTCATCCACGGCCATACTTCACTATGGTGGTTTCACCATATAGATGCAAGTTGACCGTTGGCACCAAGGCTGTTCCCAACGTCCGCCACATCGGCTTGGAACTCACCGCGCTGACCCAAGCTTCCGTGCCGAACGGGCAGACCACTGCTGAAGGCCGCCTCACCCAAGCCCGAGCCGACATGTCCAGGCCGGCTCCAGCAGGATTCAGGGATTAACCAGCACCCGTCCCGGAGTGGATAAATAGGGTAGTGAGTAGAAGCAGGCTTTTGATACAATCTGCCTGTCGGATCAAGAGCGGACGCAACCACCGCCACCGGCCGTCCCGTGGCACAGGGGAAGCTGCACGGCGAGAGGCGCTCCCGTTGGGGACCTCAAGGACCCGTGAACAAGAGTGGACAAGCCCAGTTCTACTGAGTGCCATAGCTTCCAAGGACCATCCGGAGAAGCCCGGATAGCGGTCACGGTCAAGGGCCGCGCAGCGACGACTTCCGCTCCCTTTCTCGATACTCAGCGCGAACTTACGCCGCAACCAGTTGAGGTTCTGCCGACGCCTCTGCCGCCAGGGCGCGTTGGACGGCCACGTCCGCCAGCACCTGATTGGACGCAACCGAAGGTTTGTCCAGATCACCCGATCCGATCACCAGGGGTATCTCCGTGCAGCCGAGTACAAAGGCTTCGGCTCCCCTGGCAGCCATCTGCCTGCCAATCTCTTGGATCGCCGCGCGGGGGCCGTCCGCGGCCGCTCCCGCCTTGATGCCCTGTGGGCCGTAGATAGCGTCCATCAGTGCTTCCTGCTCCGCGTCCGACGGCAGCATCCAGGCAAGGTTCTCTGCTTCCAAGGCGCGTTGATAGAGGCCGGTGCCAACCGTACCGGTTGTAGCCAGGATCCCGACAGTGCACCCGTCACCATGGGTTGTGCAAATGTGTTTCGCAGTCTCGGCGATCATGTCGAGAATGGGAACAGGGCAGACCGCCTGCACCTCCGGCAGAAAGTGATGGGCGGTATTGCAGGGAATCGCAAGCAGTTCGGCTCCGCGGCGTGCCAGTTCCTGCACGCCTTCCTGCAACAGGGGTAGGGGATCCGGTCCCCCTTCCAGGATCGCGGCAGTCCGATCCGGCACGGCCGGATTGTTGTCGATGAGGATCCGCAGGTGATCCTGATCCTTCGCGGCCGGCGTCGCCTGCACGATGCGATCGAAGAGATCCACGGTCGCGGCCGGCCCCATGCCGCCCAAAATACCGATGACCGCCCTACCGCCCATGTTCGCCGTCCCTACCTGTAAGACAGAGTGGCCCAACCGCGGTTACACGCGGATGTGCATGTCGCCTTCAACGATCCATTTGAAGGAGGTGAGGGCTTCCAAGCCCAGGGGACCGCGGGCGTGCAGCTTTTGCGTACTGACGGCCACCTCGGACCCCATGCCAAACTGACCGCCGTCGTTGAACCGGGTGCTCGCGTTGACGAACACGGCCGAGGAATTCACGGCCGCCACGAACCGCCTTGCGTTCATCATGTCGTTCGTGAGGATGCCGTCGGAATGGTCCAGGCTGTGGTCGCGAATGTGATCGATGGCCTCCTCCATGGAGTCGACCACCTTGATCCCCAGGATGAGGTCCATCCACTCGGTGCCGAAGTCCTCGGGACCGGCCGCGGCCACGCGGCCGTTGGCACCGTGCCCGTTCAGGGTTGCCATTGCGTCCTCGGTGAGTTTCATGTCCACATCGCAGGCCGCCATGTGGTCCACAACCTTGGGAATGAACTCGGAGGCAATGCTGCGGTGCACCAGCAGCGTGTCCAGGGAGTTGCAAACGCTCGGCCGGCTTGTCTTGGCATTCTCGATGACCGTCAGGGAGCCTTCCTGGTCCGCGGTCTCGTCGACAAAGTAGTGACAGATGCCAACCCCGCCGGTGATCACCGGCATCGAAGCCTGATCCCGGCACAGCGCGTGCAGGGACCCGCCGCCCCTGGGGATGATCATGTCCACATACTCGTCCATGCGCAACAGACTTGTCACGTGGGCGCGGTGCGTGTCCTCGATGCTCTGGATTGCGCGGATGTCCAGGCCCACCTTTTCAAGGCCGGCGTGAATAACCTGCATCAAGGCCTTGTTGCTGTGGCGAATGTCGCTGCCACCGCGCAGAATAACCGCGTTGCCGGTCTTCAGGCACAGGGAGGCAATGTCCAGGGTTACATTGGGCCGGGCTTCGTAGATGACGCCGATCACGCCAATGGGGATTCGTCGGTAGGTTAGGCGCAGGCCGTTGTCCAGAAGCTTCCCCTGCATGTCCTCGCCCACGGGGTCCGACAGGCGAACCACGGAGCGCAGGTCCGATGCGAGGGCTTCGAGACGGTCCGGATCCAAGAGCATGCGATCCAGGAGGCTGTCGCTCTTGCCCGCGGCGCGTCCGGCCTCCATGTCCAGGGCATTGCCGGCCAGGACCAGCTCGTGGCTGGCAGCCAGCTCATCGGCGATTGCCAGCAGCGCGTCGTTCTTTTCCCTGGTGCCGGCGGTTGCCAGGTTGTGGCTCGCGGCCTTGGCGTTGCGTCCCAGTTGAAGGATGTAGTCCGAGGGTGTGTCCATAATCCGGTGGAGGTGTGTTTCTGCGACGGAAGGCCGCAGGTGTCAGATCAATATGAGGTCGTTGCGGTGAATGGCTTCCGCACCGTAATCATAGCCGAGCAGGGAGGCAATCTGAGACGACTGGACGCCCTTGATGGCATCGAGCTCCACACTGGCGTAGCGGGAGATGCCGCGGGCAAATTCCTGACCGTCCAGGAGGCTTAGCCGAACGATTTCCCCGCGCCGAAACGAACCATCCACGCCCTTAATGCCGGCAGGAAGAAGACTGGTGCCCCTGTTGACCAGGGCATTGCGCGCACCCATGTCGACTTGAATGGTGCCGGCCGGCACCGCGGTCAGGATGCGGCGCTGCCGATTCTGCAAGATGTTGCCAAGGCCGGGTACGAGTGTGCCCAGCTCTTCGCGGTCGAGAACGATGCGGGGGACGATCCGGTCCCGGGCTCCGTCCGCGATGATGGTGTCCACACCGGCGCGCTGGGCGCGCTGGGCCGCCTCCAGCTTGGTGGTCATGCCACCCGTACCCTGGTCGCTGGAGGTATCCCCGGCCATGGCCCGGATGCGCCCGTCCACCACGGGGACCGTCTTCAGGTGCTCCGCATCCGGATGCCTGTTGGGATCCTTGGAGTACAAACCGTCGGTTTCGGTGAGGATGAGGAGCAGGTCCGCCTGCATCATGACCGCGACCATGGCCGCGATGCTGTCGTTGTCCCCGACCTTGAGCCGACTGGTAGCCACGACGTCGTTCTCGTTGATAACCGGCACGATGCGTCGTTCAAGGAGCGCGCCGAGGGTGTCCTGGATGTTGAGATAGCTGACGGGATCCTCGATTTCATGCCGGGTAAGAAGGATTTGGCCCATGGCCACCCTGTGTTCGGCAAACGCCTGGTCCCAGTAGCCGGCCAGGCGGGCCTGGCCGATGGAAGTCAGAACCTGTTTGGTGCGGGTGGCCGCGGTATCCGGTCCCGCGTTCAGCCTTTCGAGGCCGGCGGCCCTGGCTCCGGACGTGACCACCATAGCTTGGATGTCGGCATGCAAGAGAGCGGTGATCTGGTCCGCGTAGCGGCCGATCTGGTCCCGGTTGATGGCGGCGGAGCCCTGAGTGAGGTTCGACGTGCCAATTTTGACGACCACACGCCGGTACTGAGAGCTGTCCTGTCTGAACCCGTTCATGGGCAAGTACGCATTTGGGGACTACCGAGGTACCGAACTCGAGGGATTTGCAGGTGCGGTTGATGGAAGAGAGCGTATCGTTTGAGCCGGACGGTGTCAGAGAGTGTAGGCGAGGGTTCGGTCCCGCGCTCAGTTTATGTAGCTGGCTGGACAGCTCATTCCAGTTGGTCGGAGAAACGGATCGGGATGTGCAGCCACATACCGTACCCGTCCGGGTTGTCCGCCGCTGTCCCCACCAACCCGACATCAAGGCCGGCGGACTTCCGCTTCCCAGCTCCAGTCCTGGCAAGTTACGTGGGACTTTCGTCACACTGGAAGATGGCGAAGGTGGGGACACAGGCGAAGGTTGCCGATGCGACAGGGTTTGTCATGAGGGCTGCACCCACCTGCGAATCAACATGTGGTGCAGCCCCTACTCATTTGTCAGGATGTCAATCGTCGTGCCAAGCGCGCTGGCGATGCGAGCCATGGCCGAAACAGACCCCGACTTGAGTCCGCGTTCAATCTCGGAAAGGTAGCCAACGGCAAGCCTTGTCCGTTTTGACAACTCCTGCAATGTGATGCCCTGATGGTTCCGAAAGGCGACGATAGGCCGCTTGCCGTTGATGATGGCGAGCGCAACCTCGTGGGGAACACGCACACCATCGTCCGCTTCGAGAGCCGCCAACCGGTCCTCAAGTTCACTGTTGCGTTCCAAAAGAGCATCGTATTCGTTGCGAGTCAGGATGATGGTCTGTTCACTAGCCATAGGCTTCCCTCCGATGTCGAACCCTCAGCACCACCATGGTTGTGGGTTCACCATGCTCAACATTGAAGATTACTCGATGGTCGCCAACTCGAAGTCGCCTGTACTTCCCGCCAGTGAGGGTAATCACTTGATTGGCAAGCGATGTCGGGTCGCCAGCATACTGCTCGATCTTGGAAATGACACGCTCTCGACTCCGCGGTGCCAGACGCCGAACATCCTTGATGGCCCGGGAAGACCATTCGATTTTCAACCCCTTCTCCACAAACTGATTTTCGCCAAAAGAGAAAGCACTGTCAAGGGAAACGAGGCCTGGGCGCTGTTTCCATCTCGTTGATTTTGGTTCAAGGCCGTCATCGGCATCTTCCGCGCGCGGGACAGGTTCCGTTCGCTTGTCTCAGGCCTTGGCATGCACCATCAGCCGCACGAAGCGAGGGCTCCTGCTTCCGTCCCGAACCCCCGCGCCAAGCGCGGCCCGGGCTTGAACCGGCCAAACCAGCCTTCCAGCCAGTTGGTGCCAGCGGGGAGGGCCGGATCCCGCGTGTTAGGCACCAGGTTGTGCCCGCGTGCCAGCAGATGCCGGAGCAGCTCGCACACCGGCGGCGACAGCCGCACCTATCCCGCCATCATCACTTCCCAGAGGGCCGTCCAGACCGGCCGCCGGAAGTCGGCCCGATCCTGGTGGACCTCATGTTCGGGGCAGACCGGCGCAGGATGCTCATCACGGCGGCAGCACGGTTCTTGCGTATGCGGCACGAAGGTGAGATGCAGGCCGCTCTCGCCTTCCCAATGGCCACGGGCGAGATACGGCCGCGTCCTCGGACAAGCTCGAGATGTAGTAGCGGACCGTACGCGCGTGACGAACATGTGGTCCGGTGCGCAGGGCTCATACTCGGATCAGACGATGCAGGCAGGAGGCCGAGGTCTGCCACCTAGAAAAGAGACTTGGAACCCCAGCATCGTACCGGTGAGCCGTTCCGTGAGCCACGTTCCCGCGGATGAGCGCTTGACGGACATTCCCTGCCTCTGGCGTGAAGGCACATGGTCCAGCGTCGGCAACGGCTACGACGCTGTCCTTGCGGCATTGTGGCTGGTTGTCCTCGACAATCAGGAGGCTGTCTATGCCGGATTGACCCCGATGCCCAGACTGCCCAGGAGCAGGCTTACACCGCCAGCCGAGGAGGAAACTTGAAACTCCGGCACAACCCGCCCCTTGGCTCGTGTCAGCCATGGACCTTTGTTGATGGAGTCGACAACGAAGCTTTGCAATGTCGTAGCATTATTGATTGACTGAGCAGCCGCGCATGAAGAATCAAGACAGCCACCCGTTTCGGGTGGCTGTCCCTGAACTCATGGTGTCAACCAGGATTGTTGGGGCCGAGACGCTACGGTTTCATTCCCGATTGAGAGTCCTGTATGGTGTTGATTCCGGCGGTTGCGAATCTGCTACTTGATCACCGTGAATGTGGTGACCACCAATGTGCCGTCACCGACTGCGGTTTGGTTCAAATAATCCTCCAAGCCGGCCGTGGCCGTGAGAGTGACCGTATTGTCGGTCGGGTGAACCTTAACCGTCGCAACCGGACTGATAACTTCGCCATCTTCGTTGACGGCCCAAGCGGTGATTGTGTAGCTTTCGTCGGTTGCCAACGTATCGACTGCAAAATCCCGATGGGCATCCGGTGGATGGGCAAACACTTGACCCGCGTCTCGATAGAGTGTTTCGTTTCCGTTACCCGTTGTATCGACCTTCATCATCGATATGGAAGACGGTGCAACTTCGCTGTCGGTCATGCGGGTCAGAACCGTCGCCGGGAGTTGATGCATCGCAGGTGTGATTTGGGAACCATCCTTCACGCGAACGTTGCTGAGGATCTCCCCGGTATCCCGGTGGGTGCCTGCGTTGAACACAAAATTCGACGCGTATTGGAATCCGGCTCCGGCACTGGTTCTGATGACGGTGCCCGAGTTCGAGAAGGTGGGGTAACTGGAGTCACTGAGGTCATGAATCCAAAGTTTGTTCTGCGTCTGTCTGGTGGCATCGTCACGATCGTTGATACCGAACCCGTAGTCCGATGCAGTCGTCGGCACATCGTCCCCTTCAGTCACCACATCACCATCCGAGTCGACAATGCGAATTATGTACGACTCGAAGTCGACGTTGTCACGCCCTTGTTCGTCATCGTTGGCGCTGTGGGCCAGACCAATCCTCAACCGAGGGGTTGCGGGATTGTGCACGTAGTTGGCAGTGCCCTTCCGGTAGTTCGCAAAGTTCTCGTTGTAGCCGATGTAATACATGCTTCCGCCACCAACCTCTTCGAAAGTGTATTGATGGCCGGGTGTATCCGGGTCGGCATCCGCTGTCTCATATCTCTGAGTTTCGCTTCCCGGAAATTGTTGCAGGAGTTGGTACCACTTGCCACTGAAGGAAGGTGTTTCCAGACTCTGGTTGATGTCCTGCCGAAGGATGTCGCTGATCAAGTAGTCGCCATGCGATGTACCGACAACGATCGCCATTTCCACCGTCACCTTGGCTGCAGTCTTGACCCCGTCGAACGTAGTCTTGTTCAAGCCAAGCGACAAGGACTGCGACAACGGATCCCCTCGTCGTCAAGGAGCAACACAAGGAACGTGTTGAAGGCGTTTGCGCCCAGACCCCAGGAGGCAGGATCGGTCGATGTCCAGGAAACATTGACTTCATCCGCGTCGTCGGAGTCCCGCGACACGGTCAAGTCGGCAATCTGACCATGCTGCAAGCGAGTCCGGGCGGGGCAATCGAAATAGTCGTCATCGAAAAGGTCACCACCAGCGAAACTCGTTCCGCTGGCAACAATCAACGCCAAGAGCACCCAAGGTACGCCCTTGAGCGCGCGAACACCAATATTCTTCATAGCGCGGCTCCAAGTGTTTCAACGTAGTAGTGCGGCGGTGTGCCGGCGCTTGACTAGTCTCTTATAGCATAGACGCACCAAGAAGGCAAGCCCTTCCAGCTTGCGGGCACTTTTTCACTTTTGTTGATTTTGGTCCGGTACCGGACCTGAACCATGCACATTTCCATAACGCAAACCCACTGAAGCCGGCATCTTGCATTTGATATCGAACAAAATCATAATAATGATTTACAATTCTGGATGAAACTCCTCACTCTCCATGGGAGACCGCAATCCGAAAATTCTAAAATGGCACGACAATTTCCGATGTTTATTACTGTTTGTTATGGATCAGCCGTCGCTTATGCAAATAAAAAGGGGGTACTCCGATCGGCGGCCCGCGCGGCCCGGTCACGCCCCGCCTGACGCCCGCACTCCTGTTCGCCCACCCGTCACCGCCGCGGCGGCGGCGGTGGATGCCGGGCGCATGGGACTGGCATGCAGTCCATGACAAGGGCTCTGTTGGTTCATGACGGCAAACCGATTGTCAAGGGTCTGCGGGATCTCGGACCCACATCAACGAAAGTGAAGCAGTGGGCAATCGCAAGATTGCGTTGAGGGACGGCTTGTATGGAGATCGAGACACCTTTTTGACACCATGGTGTCCCCGCCATGACTTTGTGGCGGGGCTCGGACCTGCTGGCGAAGCTGCAGCTCCGGCTGGCCCGGCGGCCGAAAGTAGCGTGCACGGCGGACGCGGAACCCGAAGCGGGGAGAGCCGCCCGCGTGGCCGACCTAGTGCACGGCCACTGGCGGCTCCTCCGGGTGTGAGAACAGCCTGCACTGGGTGCTGGACGCCACCTCCCGTGCGCGACATGGCGGTCCTGCGGCACATCGCATTGAACTTCCTGACCGTCATACAGCGATTTTTCAGGCCCAAAATGTCAATTCGTCCATTGCGCAAGATGGTGGCCCGGAATCCCGTCCGACGGGAGCCCATCATGGCCCTGTGACGACTTTGTCAACGCCCTGGGGCTTTCCCGGCTTACAAGAGGAGCAGGGAACACACGAACATGGACCGTAGGTAACCGGCCAAAGCCATGCGGGGCAGCGCCGTCTTGGTCGAGAATGGGAGAACCACAGGCCCATTCAGCTCCCTCCAGCTCCCGAGGTGTGCAGCAGGTGGGTTCAGCCCCACCTCAACGACACCAATACAATACCCGGCATACCAAGTCCACTGAAGCAGGCATACCATGGATTCAACGAACGGTTGACAGAGGGATACGAGCCATGGCACTGAATGCTGCCACCTAGAATTGAGTTTCCACGGTTGCTGGACCAGCATGAGGAGTTTCGGCAACAGGTGCACTAACGCACCCCGAATCTCGGACTGATTGAGCTGCCGGAGCGACTTGTCGTCTTCACCAGCCACATCGATAAGTTCATCAATGGGCAACGCGAAACCAACGCCCGCGTAGCGAATGCAACGGGAGGTGCACCTGCCATGAGCGACTACGAGCCCTTCGACCTCAAGAACATCTACGTCAGCGGGGCCACGCGCGATCATATCGAGACCATCCTAAGCCTGCTGGAGCTGGAGTTCGTCACCATTCCCAGCCCACGCGATTTGGTTGCCATGCTGCGCCAGGCCACCGACATTCCCACCGACCAACGACAAAGCCTCTGCCGAGCCTTCCTGGTACTGCGGGCCATGAAGGCCGACGGCATCACCCATTACGTAGCGACCGAGGCAGCGTATACAGCCGACCGGGGGGACGCCGATCGGACCCTACACACCGCGTTGTGCCCAACCCGGTGCACCGGCTGCCCGGCACACGCCGTCATCTCGAGCATAAAAAACGGCCCTGAGGTACTGGTGGATGCCGGCACAGTCCACTGGCTCCGGCTGACGCACAAGGATCTGAACCCGGATGGACGCGGTCCCGCCCTCCGGCCGGAACACACGTGACGTGACGGGCAACGACAGCATTGGGACCCGACAGCTTCCGCTGGCGCAACCCGGGACGCACAGTGCCCAAGGCGTATCGTCGACCATTGCATTCCCTTGTGTGAAGTCCGCGGTCCGGCAGCAGGTGGACATAGTGCGGCTGCCAAACCGGTGCCGGAGTCCAGATCGACACCAGTAACCCTGGACGCGGGCCGTCACGGCTGTCACGCATGGCAACCAGGCCCGCCTGACGGACAGCCAGTGGCGGTATCGGGATCCAACAATCGCCAATGACGAGCCCACACCAACATCAACAACCCTGAAACCACGCAATCTCCCAATCCGAACCTCCGTACCGCATGTACTTTGAGTACAATGGCAACGAAGGGGTTCAGTCACTGTCCGAGGAACTCTGCTGCGAGGTGTCCCATGCCAGTCCAAAGCCTCCGTATCACGAATGTCGGTCCGTTTGACGAAATCGAATTTGAATTTGATTCCCAAGTCAACGTCTTCACCGGACCCAACAACTCCGGAAAATCGTCCGCCCTGTGGGCACTGGGAGACACCATCGTCTATCCGTTTACTTTCCCTCGCAAATTGCTGCACCACGATCACGATTCAACTTTCCGATTGCAACTATCAGGAGTAGCAGGCGAATCGCTGGAAGGCCGGTTTCCAATTACATTGGATTCAGATTTTTGGGATGGCCAGAGATGGAAGGAATACGCGGCCAATCTCAGGCACATTGGTTTCAGCAAGTTCATACCGGCCTTGCGTAGAAACACAGACTTCAGGTCAACTGGACCTAGACCTGCACGGCAACGGAACCCAGATGACCGCGTTCGGCATCAGTTGAATGATCCAAACTCCCTCTCGAGCGTTGAGGCGGCCTTGAAGTATGACGTTGGCCATTCAATAATTCAACAGGCATCGGTTGGCAGTTCTGAACTCCGCAAACGGCGCGCCGTGACTTCGGCAGACGCTTCCTTGGTCAGCGATGAAGCCGTCATTCAGAAGATCATTGAACTGGATTACCGATCCTTTTTGAAAAGTCGGCCAGTATTCAGAAGCGTGGTGAACAAGATTAGCGAGACCGCTTCCGAAATTACCGAAGGGTACCCTGTTACATTCACCGGCGTAAGTGAAGATGATGAAGGATTCTATCCCGAGTTCGATACAATTGACGGGCCAGTGCCACTCAACACGTTGAGCCAAGGCACCCAGTCGATAATTCAGTGGCTGGCTCACCTGATCATCGGGTATGCGGAATACTATGATTATCCCGAGAATCTGGCGGACAAGCCCGGAATCCTGATTGTCGATGAAATTGACGCCCATCTGCATCCTTCCTGGCAACGCCGGATCATTCCCACCCTGATACGTCACTTCCCGCACCTGCAGATTTTCTGCTCAACCCATTCCCCTCTCATGTTGGCAGGCCTCAAGACCGGACAAGTACAGCTCCTGCAGCGAGGCGAAGACGGACGAGTAACGACATCAACCAACGAGGAAGATGTTGTGGGGTGGACATCGGATGAGATCCTGCGGCACTTCCTGGGGGTGCCGGATCCAACCGATTTCGAGACGGAAAGACGATTGACAAGGCTCCGGGACCTGCAATTGGCACAGCATCTCACCGACGCGGAGGCCGAAGAACTGGAAGAGTTGCGACAAAACGTGAGCCGGGATCTGGTGCAGGGTCCGTTGTCCAGCCAGTTGGACCATTTTGAAGACGTGTTGCGCCAAGTCATTGCCGATTCCCACTTGGATTCTGCAGACACGAAATAGGAGATGTTCTTGTCCGAATGCACTGGGTAGATCGTGGTCCAGCACCGGACGGTCTTGAGGCCATGCGAAAGGAGTATACCGCTGGCTGGATTCGCTGTTATCGAGACGGCAAAGGAACCCGACCACATGATTCCCACTGGCGAGGTTTCCACGAAGCGCTACACCGGATTTTTGGAGGTCTCTGTGCCTACTGTGAGGAACGGACCAAAGGGGAAGTTGATCACTTTCGACCAGTGAGCAGAGTTCCAGAGCAGGTGTATCAGTGGTCGAACTGGATCTTCTCCTATCCGGCCTGTAACCGGACCAAGTGGGCCAAGTGGCCAGTGCTGGGTTATGTGGATCCGTGTGCGGACTCCGAGGAAGAGCGGCCCGAGGCCTATTTCACGTTTGATACCTTGAATGGAATGATACGCCCTCGAGCAGGATTGAGCCCGGATCGTCACGCTAGGGCTGCCACGATGATCAGAGATCTTGCTTTGAATAGATATCACCACATGCAGAATAGAGTTGCCGCAGTGCAGCGATTGTCACAGATGGAAAGGATTTCTGTCTCTGGCCACCGCCTTTCCCAAGAGATTCTGGTAACAACCTTCTTGCGCCTGTCTTCGCGCCAGGAACCTTGGTCAAGTGTCATCAGAGTCTGGCTGCTCGAACAGGGATATGAACTGTTGGACTGAAGATGTAGGGCTGCGCCCTCTTAAACACCTGTTTCGCGCCAACCACCACAGTGGATTGCACGAGCTCGAACATGGCCCTGGAACTGGAAAACAAGCCTGCTCCTCAATCCCGGAACAACCCGATTGCGTCCGAGGTCGGCATCGCGAAACCGGTTTACGTCGATCAGCCACAGTCGGTTGTTGCCGCTGTCGACATTGAGGATCAATTCATCCAGGTTCGTCAGGCAAACCTTGTAGATGTGGGGCCGTGCCTGTTCCCCGAGCTGGTTCATTGTGTTCCGGTCAGGCGCGACCAGGGGCAGAAACGGCTGGCATCGACCCAGTCGGCGCCAGCGGTCAAGGGGGTGTGTATCCCGATGTGATCCGGATTCCACCAGGCACCAGGCCTCGGTTCCGTCCTCCCTGATCAACTTCACATCGGCAAACAGTCGTTGACCGGGAGCTGCAACCCCCACTTCGGCGTGGTATCCCAATCTGCGAGCCAAGGCTGCAAACAGGATGACCTGACCATGATGTTCCTTGGCCCGAGTTCCCCACCTGTCCCGCAGCCGTTCATATTCGGTGTGGACGGGAGGCAGTCGCATCTCCAACAGTCGCCTGCGTCCTGCGGGCGTAAGGTAGAGAACCAAGATGGTTCCGGCGGATCCGGCCGGCAACTGCTCGAAACCGATGAGGCCCAGACCGTGCAGTACCGCGAGCAGGGAACCGGGTTCAGGCCAGACTCCAAGCTCCGATCCAGACCAGGACTCGCTGTAGGAGACCAACGCGGACCAACCACGGGTGCCAATGCGGGTGAGAAGAGTTGTGTATTCCGAATACGCTTCAGACCCGAGGCAATTGGCAGCCGGTGCGGGTGATGGAAGTTCGGTAGGCCAACTCATGGTTGCGTGACACGGCCCAACTTTAGCCTTGCGTTTTCGAGTGCCGCCACGACCTCGCGGGGTGCAGCTGCGCCTTGTACTTCTCTGACGGCAGTTTCGGCCGCGGCGACGACCGCGGCACGGGCAGCGGCCGTAGACGGCTCGCCTTCCCGGTATCGAGCACGGAGTCGTTGTGCAACCAGCGTCACCTGGACCGAGTCGGCGGAGCCCTCCCGGAGCAGGCCGGCCAGGTGGGCCAGGTCCACAGCCAGGCCTTCCACTTCGCGCTGTACCGCCAACTTCGTCTGCAGGGCCTTCCAGCGCGCCGGAACCAGAACTTGGGGAGACTCCATCGGGGCGGTCACCGAGAAGCCAAGCAACCCGGTCAGGACACAGGCGCAGGACACGGCGGCCACCACGACATGACGAATTTGAACACGGACCAGGGACAGGTCAAACCGTATCTGCATGGGTCAGCCGTGCACCATGCGGACATCGGACCGGGCCGTCCGGACGATGCGAATCCGGGGGGACAGGGAGAAAAAGACCCTGGTGGCGACCACGCCCTGCACTTGCAGGGAACGGCACCCGTTGGAGCATGCAACGGACATCAGCACCGGACTGTGTCCCCCGGTCGCGAGACTGGACGTTTCCGAACCAAAGCGTTGACCTGCCGCTTGTTGGATGCAGGCGGACTTCAGCCTTGCCGTTCCCGTCTTGCTGAACCCCTCGAGGTCCAGACAGTCGTTGACCGCCTGCTGGGCAGAGGCATCGAGCGCGCCTTGCAGGAGCGTGGCCACCCTGAAGTATTCGGGAACATCGACGGACAGGCTGGCCAAGGGCAGGAAGATAGTGATGAACAGGACTGCCGACCACACCATGTCCGCCTTGCGGCCGATGACGAACTTGACCATTCCGCCCCTACCATCCCTCCTTGCGATGGGAGGCCGAGACGGTTCCGCTGAAATCACCCTGCGCGGATCCGCCCATCACTTGCAGGAAGCCGTCCATGTAACTGGGCACGGTCCAGGCCACAGTCACCGTGACCGTGCCCCCCGACGCGTCGGCTGCACTGACCGTCACCGAGTAGGTGCAGAAACAGTTGGCCATCAGGCGTTCGGCTTCCTGCCTGGCAGCCGATCCCGCACCGGACGCGGTCACCGCCCCCACCCGGGCACCGTGGTTGGCGGCATTCTGCGCGGAGTTCCGGGCATGTCCGACCAGGGCGAAGTTGATCAGGGCGAAGGTCACCAGCAGCAGCAGGGGCATGGTGACGGCCGCCTCAACCATGTCCCCCTGCGAGGAGGAGAACAGGCCGGACGGCCGTCCAAGCGCTTTGAATGCCGTCATGGCAACCGGCTTAGGAACCGGCGATCTGTGTGCTGATGGCCTCGATCTTGGTTTTGATGTTGCCGCCCAGCGTCGTCCACGCGGCCATGGCGGTGGCCACGATGGCCGCCAGGATCAAACCCCTTTCGACCATGTCGGCCTCGGTTCCGAACAGAAACTCCCTAAACATGACACATGCCTCCTGATGATGAGCATCAAATAGTATAGTACATGTGTTCGTAAATTAGTCAAGTGGTTCCTGCCGGGACAACGGATTGTGTCGACAAAGCCGGTAGGGCGAGGCAGGCACAAGGGTTCCTCAGGCCGGGATGAAGCTACGGGTGCCGGTCGTGACCCGGTCTCCGCAGCAGCATTCGGCCTCCACCCAGACCAGACTGGCCAGGTCTCGGCCGGAGCTGACATGCTTCCAACGAAATTGGACTTGTGCAGCAACATCCGCAGGCCCGAATCCCGCCCTACAGGGCGGTGATGACCTGTACGCGGTCCCCGGACGAGTTGCACCCGACGCATCCGAAGCCGGCCCCCCTACTCCGCCGGCGTCAGTCCGTGCCCCGCACTCTCATCCAAAGCCATGGTTCCGGTCGGGCACTAGTCCGGGGTCAGGTCCCGGTTCGTCAGCTGGAACCAGTGGACCTTGCCGGCATCCACCAGCGCCTGTACCTCATGGTCGTTCCTCACGCTGGCGACGACGGCATGCGCAGGGGCGTTGGTGCACCGTGTCAGCAAGTCCGCGTTGCGCAGGGCCCGGTCGATGTCCCGCCGATCGGCCGTGTAGGAAGCCTCAGCGGCCATGTAGTGCACAGTTCCGTCGTCGGCTTCGCACTGCATCACCAGGTCGGCCTGGTAGAAACTGTTTCTCCAGGTCCGCTCGATCTCGGGTGCCTTGGGTCTCAGCATGGCTATCAGATTCGACCTGGAAAGAATGGAGAGGGGATGCAGGTTCAGTACCTGTTCCACGATCCTCTCAGCATTGTCACGTGTGGCTCGGACCGCCACATTGCCCTTGAGCATGCCTATGTCGTCGGCGATGCCCTGCAAGCGTTTCTCCACGCGAGCGTTGGTTTCCCGCTGCTCGGCGTTGAATGCCCGCAACTCGGCGTTGGTTTCCCGCTGCTCGGCGTTGAATGCCCGCAACTCGGCATTGACTGTCCGTTGTTCGGTGATGAACTCGTCCACGCGACTGGCGAAGACGGCAAACCGCTCCGGCAACTCAATCAGCTCCTGGCTCAGGATGCGTTGGCGCACCTGCTGCCGAAACTCGGCATTCTCGTCCAACAACCGCAGGAACTCTTCCTGGGTGGCAGTGAACACTGCCATGGTTCGCACCCCCTGTTAACCGCCGCCGGCCATTGGGCAGCAGCATTTTCCCCGAGCCTGGGCATCGCCCCCTGGCCGGGACCGTCCTGGTTTCCAAGACACCCCAAGCTTCAGGCCATGTGTTAGGCATGGGGCTTCACTACGGCCACTCCATGTCACCCCGTGGCACCACACGATTGTACTACCTGTGATTCCACAGAACGGGCGAATGATTTCAGTGGGGCAGGTCTTGGGTGGGGACCCGTCGTTCCAGGCCCCTTCTACCTGGGACGCCTACCCTGACAGCACCCAGAAAGCCATCCAGGATGTGTTCCTTGACAGCATTGGCGACGGGTTTGAGGGAAACCCTGAGTACATTCCCAAAGGGGAATCAACCTGTTCGCGTAAAGCCGAACTACGCATCTTGCCTGCGTTCCGGGATGGGTTAGTCCCATACCTGACACCGACGAACAACGCCTTGGCCGTAGGCGTCGGGTGAGCGTGTGCCCGACAGCCTCGCCTACACCGTACTCCAGCACCCGTCCATGGAACACCGGGGGCAACGGGGCTGGGAGTCTGATTCACTGCTGGTCCGCGTCCAGTCCGCAGTTCCGGTCCAGCCCCGTTGAAGACGGAACACTGGTGGGGCAACCCCGCTGGACGGTGGGATGCCCTTTGTCAACTTTGCGAAATACGCCCCTCTCAATTGATGTTTTCCCAGTGTAGCGATGGGTTTTGGCCTCCCAACACGCCGAACCTGCCCACAAGCAGCACAACCCCAACTTGAATGCGATTGCCCTAATCCAGTCCCAGCCGTACCGCGGCACACCCGCGCCGGATCCGCTTGTCACGCCTTCAGGATCGGTTCCAGGGCATCCACTTGAGCCTGCCGGGTGGATACACCATTCCCTCAATGGCCCGCCGCGGTTCCCGGAACGCCTCCGGGCCATCCTCCACGGCACCGCCTGAACACAACCGCAACCGGGATGCGGCCGGGATCCCCGCATCCCCAACCTACCGCCCGCCTGGGCAGACAGGGGATCGCTTTAGTACAAAGTCCCGCCAAGGCCGCAACACGGTTCTGCAGCCGACGGTTCCCAACCTGCTACTTGAGCACCGTGAATTCAGTGACAATCAACGTGCCGGTGGTGACGTCCGTGGGGTTCAGGTAGTCCTGGAACCCGGTCGTGGCGGAAAGGTTGACCGTCCTTGCGAGCGGGTGCAGTTTGAGCGTTGCCACCGGACTGATGACTTCGTCGTCTTCGTTGACGGCCTAGGCCGTGATGGTGTAGGTCTCGTCACTCATCAACGTATCGACCGGAAAATCGCGATGCTCATCCGGCGGATGGGCGAACAGCTGACCCGGGTCTCGGTATTGGGATTCGCCATCGCCAGTCGTGCCGACCTTGACAATCGAAATCGAAGCCGGAGTCACCTTTCTGGTTGACTCCCGGACAAGAACGTTCTCAGGGAGGGCGTGTGCCCCCACGTTTATCCTGGCACCGTCCACGACGCGCATGTTGGTCAGGGTGATGCCACTGTCCCAGTGAGTGCCTGTCACGAATGTGAAATTCGTTGCGTGATCCAGGGCCGTTCCGTCCGCGTTCCTGATGATCGTGCCGGTGGCGGAGAAGGTCGGATAGTTCGGATACTGCATGTCGTGAACGAACAGCTTGTTGAGTGTCTCTTGTGTTTCATCACTCTGGCTGTTGCGTCCCAACCCGTAGTTTGACTCGATCGTCGCCATGTCGTCGCCTTCAGCCACCACATCGCCGTCAGCGTCAGCAATGCGAATGATGTAGGCATCGAAGTCAACGTCGTCACGCTCGCCATCGGTCTCGTTGGCGGAGTGGGCCAGACCGATTCTCAACCGCGGGGTCGCAGGCTTGTGCGTGTATACGGCCGTCCCCTTCCGGTAGTTCGCGAAGTTCTCGTTGTAGCCGACGTAGTACATCATGCCGCCGGCGATCTGTCTGGTGTCGTATTGATGTCCGGCTTGGTCCAGATCAACATCGTTTGTAACGTCATTCGATCCCGGTGTGCCTTCAACGAGTTGATGCCACCGGCCGCCGAAGGAGGGCTCCGTCAGGCTCTGGTTGACGCTCGTCTCCAGAATGTCGCTGACGACGTAGTCGCCATCCGACGTAGCAACCACGATCGCCAGCTGCACCGTCACCGCGGTACCGGTTTTGACCTCGTCGAAGGTGACCTTCCTCGAACCGAGAGACAGCGTCTGGGCCACAGGGTTACCGTGGTTGTCGTCGAGGATCGCCACGAGGGACGCGCTATAGGTGTTGGGGCCCAGACCCCAAGTCGCAGGATCGGTGATCGCCCACGCGACGTTGATTTCATCCGCCTCATCGGAGACGCGGGCTACTGTCAAGTCTGCAATCTGGCCGTCCCGCAAACGGGTGCCGACGGGACAGTCCGAGTAGTCGGCATCGAACAGGTCGCCACCTGCCCAGCTGCCTCCACTGATTACAGCCAATGCCAGAAGCGCCAGCAAGGCGCTCCCCAGCAAGCGGGATTCTTTGGTCACGGTGTATTTCCCCGTGTTGCAGTTCACATAGATGCGCTTCGACGCCTCTCTCTAAAACGTAGCGCGTTTGTGCCTCACTGCCAACTGAACCGGCGAAACAGTCGAATTCTGTTTTTAAGTCGAAGACAAGCAAAAAATGAATTAAGTGACCATGAGTGCAACAATCGGACACTGAATTCGATAACTAAACAAGCCAATCAGCCAACATCCTTCTGCACAGGATGCATCGCACAACGTCATAAATGCAGGTGATCGGCCCCATCGGGATAACAGAGAGAAACTCCCGAAACCGGTGCGGCGAGTGGGGCATCAGGCTCGATGGGGACCGGATACAGGCCCACGACGAGGGCCTGGCCGGGGGTGGGTGAGATGACACCAAGGAGGGGCCCTGCGGCCCTGCCCGGGCACAGACCCCAGGCCACGACAACGGCCGCAGGCTCGGCTCCGGGCTACCACGTACCATGCAGACAGGACTTCCAGCAGGCAGGCCCCGACTCTGCGCACACAGGCCCGGACGCGCTTGGCCGCAATGACCTCCGAGGGGATGTGTTCCCGGCTCCGAGGGCCAGTTCCGGCTTTTCGAAGACCTGTTCTGTACCCAGGTGCCACGCCTCCAGTCAGAATGGCGATTGCCCTGACTGAACCGGCGGGAGGGGAGATGAGCAAAGCGTCGCAATTCATCTTCGCCTTGCCCGCACCCTGGTGTGGCGCGCGGGGTACTTCACAACGGCGCGCTCCAGTGCCGACGGCGGATCTCCCGTCCCCCAACCTCCGCCCAGCCATCAAGGTTCCCGATTCCCGTCCGTTTCAGGCAAGACAACCCCGGAATTCAGCATTGCCCAGCGTCCTTCCCAACTGCTCGTCCTGCACTTGCGCTGCACCATAAGGCCAACAGCCTGCGTTACCACCTCGTGACTCGGGGTACCGATCGCCAACGGCCGGGAGCGGTATCGGGATCGCAACGTCGCGGAACGGGCCATCGACTGGCTGAAGCAGGACCGCCGCGTCGCCACGCGCTACGAGAGGCGTATGGCCAGCCACCAGGGGTTCGTCCTGTGCACCTCGGTCCGCACTGGCTGCACAACTCGTTCCAGATCCCAGGGCAATCGCAAGATTGCGTTACAGGGGAACTCATCCAGGATCGCGGCACCCTGTTGATACCATGAAGTTCCCGTCATGGCCCCTTGCCCGGCCTTGTCCCCGCGGATCTGTCCGGAGGCGTGTCCGAGCCCCCCGGTATCCAAGCGCGCAGACACCCACTCACGTCCATCCTCTGCCCGGCACCGAGCCGTCAGCAGCAGCACCGACACTCGGGGGGAGGTGGGCCATCGTGACTGGTTCGAGCAGTGACTGCATCTGCCGCATGGCATTCCCTCCCACGATACCTTTGGACAGGTCTTTGTTTCTTCTCGACCCGGAGCTGTTGGAGGCGGGGCTTGCGCACTGGGTACAGGCCCCACACGGCCTGGTGGCCAGTCGGGTAGTGGCCTTGAACGGCCAGACCATCCGGTATTCGCACCACCGAAGCCACGGCCCATCGGCCCTGCACACGGTCAGTGCCTACACCAGTGAGAGCCGGCCGGTGCCAGCGCAGCCGGCCTTGGACGGCCAGTCCAAGAAACCAACGGCCATTCCCGAGATACCGGCTCTGTTGAACCCGGCGATGCCACTGTCACCATCGATGCCCTCGGCTGCCTGAAGGAACCGGCCCAGCACATCCTGCCGCAGCAGGCCGACCATGTGCCGACCGTCAAGGAGAACCAGCCCACACTGCGGGCCGCCCTGGCGGGTATTTCCCCGGACTATGTGCCAGGGACTTGACTTTCAACGCAGTTGCCGTCAGCCGCGCATCCCCGGGGCCGGGTTTGTTAGGTCCCATCCCGATCGCCGCAGGCATCTGTCCCGAAGCAGTCCCGTTGGCACGGTAGCCGCGGGGATCGGGTCATGCCGAATGCTTCCCAACCACCATCCCGGCACCGTTGGTTTCGAAGTCGCAAGTTCCGCTGCATGGCCACTGAGCGATCAAGCCACATCCGGAGCCAATCACCGATCCCGGGACGGGACGCTGTGGAACCAACCGGCAACGGGCCACGGTGTGGCACACGGACAGGGCATGGAGCAGGCTCCGGCTCAACCCCGTCAATCTGATGCACCATGCGCCCCGTTGGCTGCCGGCGGCGCCAGTTCCCGGTACCGGACTTCATCCACGCCGGTAAGTTGCTCGATGACCTGCCAGTCCATCCCCTGGTCCAGCATCCTGGACACGATGGCATACTCGGATTGGTTGGTGCCCCGTTCGATGCCCTCGCGCCGGGCATCCTCCAAGGCATTTGTCAGCTTGGGGCCGAACTTCTGCTTGGCCCCATCGAGCAGGAACAGGTCGTAGGGATTCGTACCGTCGAGCAGGCTCAGGTCAATGTCCCCAACCGCCTGTTTGTATTCTTCCACCATGTCCTCCGTACCCGTCAAGTGGTGATAGTTGCCAACAAACCCGCGATAGTTGTCGGGAGCCTCCTGCGGGGGCAGCTGTTCCAGGAGCTGTCGCAACAGCGGCAGTGCTTCCCGCACATGCCAGCCGAAGGCTATGGCCAGGGATAGTTCCATGATCCGGCCCCGGTGCCCGCCCCGCACCTCGGCAGGGGAAATCCCCGCCTGATCCACCAGCACATGCGTGAATCTGGGTGTCGTTGCCCAACGACGCACCTGCTCCGGAAACAGGGTCTCGAAACTCGTCTCCGCACTCCACTTCCGCCTGCCCTGGTGAAATACGACCGGCACGATGGGCGTGAGGTTGCCTTCAGGCTGCCGATTGGCAGCCTCCCGCTCCCAGATGCGGAGACAGTACCGCAATATTCTCAACACCATCAGCCGCTGCACGTCCGTCTGGTGCTCCACGAGCACATAGAGCGACAGCCGTTCCTCGCCATTGTACTGAACATCGAACAGGGCATCCACGGAGCCGTACCGCAGTTCCTCGTCCACATAGGTCTCATTGCGGAAGGACAGCGTCGACCAGTCGATCCTGGATGCCAAGTCACTGGGAAGCCTGGCCTCTAGCCAAGCCGCGGCAGCCACCTTCACCTCCATGGTCTTCAGAAAGAGAGCGTCATGGAATGTAGCGATCTTGCGCGCGGGCGGCATGCAGGTTTCCTTGACAGCTTGCGATTTGGTTCCAGACACAGGAACGGCACCGACATGGACGGAACCACTACGGATGCCAAAGGACCTGCACTTCGCCAGAGGCGGACATAGTACACATAGGCGCAATTCCGGTGCCGTTCATGCACCATGATCCAGTCCCTGGGCGTCTTTCCCATGGCCGACAGCGCCCCCATGCCCCTGGTTTCGCTGCTCTCCGAGAGCGACGATCCGCGTCGGCCCCAGGCCCGGCTTAATACCTGAAGGACATTCTCCTGATCACGGCCGTCGTACACCTGCGGCTGGACACCGCACTCTCGACGACCGGGACAGCGAGGGCGCATCCCCGGTGCCAGGAGGCCCGCCAACCCTCACTGCGCTAACAGCTGGCCGATCCGCGTGCGCCGGTACGACGGCCAGCGCAAGTCCCTGGAATACGCTCCAACACGACGCTCCGGAGCCGGCCCGGCCAGCGTCCGAGCACCCATTGCCCTGCCCTGTACCTGCCCGCAGCGCCCGCCCCATACGATCATGGCCTGGTTCCTGCGATGCTGGCGAATCGAGGCTGCGTTCCAAGCCGTGTGCACCCACCTGGGCGGGGAGACGCAGCACCGGTGGTCGGTCCCGGCCATCGCCCGCACCGACCCCGCCCTGCCGGGACTCTTCAGTTGAGGCGCCGTGACCGCACACGTGCTGCTGCAGGGCCGGCACCTGCAGCAGCGCCGAACCGCCTGGCATGGAACCCTGCGCACCCACGGTCACGGATGCCCCCATCCCTCGTGCAGACCACCCTCCGGACCGGCGAATCCCCTTGTGCGCGGTCCCGCCCACTCCCGACATGCCAACACCGCCGCCGCTGTTCCCGGAACGCCTCCGGGCTCCACTGCACCGCGAGACCACTGCCAAGGGCGGTATCGCCGCCAAGCGCAAGCAGGCCGGCTGGAACGACGGATACCTGCTCAGGGTCCTGTCAAATTAGCATGCGATTGCCCTGCCCCAAGGACACGCTTTTCAGATTCATATTGGCCCCAGTGGCACACTCAGGCTTCGGACGCCCAGGGCCGCGTTCGGTCCTTGGCACATCTTCCACGAAATTGGGCAGCTCCCAGAGTGCCAGCCAGCCAAAGCCACCAGGCGTTCGGGACCGGAAGCGTCCTTGACAAAGGTATTTGCACAAGGTTTCGCACAATCAAAAGGCTTGTGTTGAACCCACACATCGTTCCTTATCGATGCCCTGTCTTGGGGCACGCCGAACCCGAAATGGCCGCCAACTGGGGCAGGACCGCTCCGGATCCCAAGACTGTCCGTGCTCACCCGACACGCCAAGAGGCCGTTGGACCTCCAATGAAGCCCATGGTATCGACACTTCCATATTTGAAAATATGTACTGATAAACTTGCCAAACCCCATCGTCGAATGGTACGATGATCTCATATTCCTCGGCTTATCAGGATAATAATCGGCCATGTCGCAATCACAGTCCAACCGGTGCACATCCGACGCGACGGCTCCCACCGCGGTGCCGCCCCCGGACCCGGCTTGTCCGAAGTGCGGGGGCCAGACACACCGGGAGGAGACTATCCGCACCACCGGCGACGACTGGAGCCGCTTCCTCGACATGCAACGTTTCCGGTTCCGCGCCCGCATCTGCGAACAGTGCGGATACACGGAACTGTACAGCCGGGAGAGCAACTGGGGGGACAATGCCTGGGATCTTCTGTTCGGGGGCTGAGATGGAACCCAACGATCAGCCGCCTGACCGCCCAGGCCTGCGAATTCTGCACGGGAGCGGGATCCTGGCAGCGGCCGCCACGGGCCTGGCCGCCGCGATGGTCTGGACGGACGGTTTCCTGCTGCTGGCGCCGCTGACCCTGGGCCTGCTGGCCTGCGCCGTCGTGCGCGCGCCGCGCAAGGGCCGGGCGCTGGGGTGGGTCGCCGCAGCCCTGGCCGCGGGTCCACTGGTGGCCTTGGGGACGTGGCTGGTGCAGGCCGTGGCGGAGATGCCGCTCGACCCCTAAACGACGGACGGTGTTGTGCCCGTCACGGCGGGACCAGCCGGCCAAACACCGGAACCAGGTCGTCGTACGCCCGGTCGAAGGGGTCCAGGAAGCAGCCGTCGGCGTTGACCGGACAGAGGGCGTGGGGTGGCAGAAACAGGACCAGCGGCTCGCCGCGTCCGGTCCTTGGTACATCTTCCACGAAATCGGGCAGTTCCCGGGGCACCAGCCGACCAAGGCCGCCAAGCGTTTGGGGTCGTGGGCGTCCAGCCGGCAGCCGGCTGCCGGCTGGCACAGCCGCCACCGCGCATGCAGCCGGGAACCGGTGGCCGAGATCGTGCCGCCCACCTCCGAGGTCCGGGACCTGGAGGACAAGCCGGCACGGTATGCGGCCCTGGGCATTGTCGAGTACCTGGCCTGCCATCCCGGGGACCTGCCCGACCCCGAGGCGGACGATCCCGGTTCGCCCGCGAAACTCCGGCTCTTCCGGCTGCAGCCGGACGGGACGTATCGACAGGCGATGGACGCGGCGGCCGGCTTCAGCCGCGTGTGCGGCACGCAGGTGCGCCTGTGGCAGCCGAATGTGCGGAGGATGGCGCACTTCCAGTGGTGGGACAAAGCCCGGGGCCGCTGGCGCGAAGCCGAGCACACGCGAGAGGTCGAACGGGACCGGCACGCGCGGGAACTGCAGGAAACCCGAACGGCAAGTCTGAAGGAAGGCGAGGCGAAGATGGCTGTGGCCGCACTGCACAGCCTCCTGCCCGCACTGCCCACACGGAATCGCGACCAGGTTGCCGCCCACTGGTACAGGCACGGTCCGCCGGCGGTCCCTGCCGATGCCGGATACACCCGTCGGGCCCGATGACAACGGCCGGTAGGCCACTGCATTCCGGAACCGCCGGGGCAACGCGGATCCGAACTGCCGCTTCGCAGAATGTCCGACCGGGACAGTCCGGGAGGACAGCCGGGTTTTGTGGCGCGTGCAGGAGGCCTGGACCACGAAGACCCGCTCCCGATCCGACGAAACCGTACCCCGCACGGGGCCGGAAGACACTTGCCGGAAACGGACGGCACAGCCTCGGCCCGAAACATCAATCGCCCGCGCGGGATCCTTCCTTGACCGCGGCAGACATACAGCGGCTGCCCACGCAGCCGACAAAGTGGGCAGTGTCCCCAATGGTGCGAACAGTTTTTGAGATATACGTTGGCAGAAGCGGTCGCTCCGGCGGGATTGGACCGGGGTCGCGGATGCCGGAAACGGGTGGGCCGCGGCGAATCAGGTAGGTTGGGGCTCGATGGGGCCGGTTCCGAGCAGGGCCAGCAGGGCCTCCGGGTATTTCTGCAGGGTCGGCGCAGCCCGGCCCAGGCCCAAAGCCGGTTCCACACCGGTTCCAGGAAGACTTGGAGGTCGAACCTCATTCACGGGGTCATCTCGATATCCGTTGGTTCAGCCACCATACAGCGACTTGGCTATAAGGTCCAAGTTGTCCACTCCCATCCATATATTTGTCCCGCTTCCGAATCAGGCGGTCTCGTGGCACAGATGTTTTAAGTCGGTTCCTCTCAGCTTTCCACCAGCCCAGTACGCCATCAAGCAGACTCTTGCGCTGTTGTTTAAGCAACGGAAGATTGAGATTCAGAACATCATTGAGTTGACAATCGAATTCGGGATCGTTTCCAAGAATCGAGCCATCAACCGCATATCGAATGTGTGCTTCGACTTGATGCGCCGACTCAGCAGGGTTCAACCGCAGATCGCGGTTCCCCTTCCGAGTGTCGCAGTGCTGATGCCTGTCGCGCTGTCCTTCACCACCCTTGCAGGCACCGAGAAGGTTCCTGTATCTCAATTGCTCATCAGGATAGTTGGCTTGGCATCGCCAATGTTCGATTTTCATCGATTCACTCGATGGACGTATTCGACCCATGCAGTAGCAGCAAAGCCCTCGTTGCTCGGCAACCAGCGCTTCCCTCAAAAGATCCTTATCCTCGAAGTTGTCAAAGTTGCTGTGTTGCGCCTGTCGGTGCTGCAGCAGACTCACAGGTTCGCTTCCCTTCACGATCGACTTCATTCCGTATCCTCCAAGAAATCCAGGAGTGTCTGAATTCGAGTGACTTCAGGGTCGATCTCTCCCAACAAATCAGAGATGCTCACTACCAGGTCTCGAGCTTCATTGTAATTCTGCTTACCGATTGCAGAAGACACCTGCAAGAGCAAGTCCCGTACGTCTACTGTGCGTGACTCGGCATCCATAACCTCTTCGAGCAACCTGCTTGAATCCACGCCAAATGAATGTGTAGGCGAATAAACTCCTTCGTTGGTCATTATGTGGATGTGCTTATGGTCGACTTCGCCGATCACCTGAGGCGAATGTGTGGTGGCAATGAACTGACAGCGGGGAAACATGGATTCCAGATTGCTAACGATGGATCGTTGCCATGACGGATGTAGGTGCAGCTCGATCTCATCGATCAAAACCACGGCTTCCGCTTCTGCAGTTGGATCATCCATTTCGGGATTGGCCTGGACAAGACGTCGCGTTAGATCAAGCACAAGTGCCAAAATACCACGTTCGCCATCGGACATATGCCAGACCTTGACCGTGTTGTCTTCCCGGTCAATGAGCAGCTCTCTTCCTCCAATGTCTACACGGAGGTCAGTGTACCCTTCCAAAAATCGACGAACTGTGTTCTCCAACGTCACAAGCACCGTGGCGGCCGAAGGGTATTCAGACATTAGAGATCCCTGCGCACGCATCCAAGCCGCAATTTCCCCGAGGCGCAACTCCCGGCTGGAGAGCGCATCCCCAAATGCAGCACCCGGGCCTCCAGCTGCACTGCGCTTGCTCGGTGCTCGCCTTGAAGGGACAGCCCGATTGGTGGAGAACAGCACAGCGAGTGGACGGCCTTCGAGCTCATTACCCGTTGCCGCTTGAGGCCGATCCCCCCAAAATGCCGACTGCGAAAACGTGTCATACACTTGTTCGCGAGGCAATCCGTCCCGTTCCTGTTGTGGTACACTGGTTTCGCGGGGGATGTGGATCAAGTAGCGGTACTCCTTGAAACCGATCTGTGAAACACACTCCACGCTCAGAACATTCGCTCCGATCCGAATGTCGTCAGGGGAAAATCCACTTTTTTTCCGCACGCGCAACCCGTTCGCTTCCTTTACGTAAGCCGACAGGCATACGCTCAGTGCATCCAACACGCTGGACTTCCCGACTCCGTTTACTCCAACTATCAGGTTGAAACCGGGTTGAAATCTAAACACTGCCGAACTGATTGGACGGAGATTGGTGAGTTGCAAGGAGGAAACTTTCATGCATCCCTCCCCAAGTCTGCTTGCCCAGTGACAGCAACGAAAATGAGGGCGGAGCGACGCTCCTTGAGGAGAGCTATGCTCCTCTCGGTCGCGCTTTGCAGATGAGACAGCTTGCTGGTTTCGTATCGGATCTGAGCGACAATTTCCTCCTGTTCGTGTAGCGGTGGCACAGGAAGTGAAATCTCGAACAGACCTTCAGGGTAGAGCCGCAATCTTGACGACCATGCACCTTTGGAATACCGTTTAACCTCTTGGACAAAAGCAGGCATGCGCACCAGAGCATCTATGTAACCAGACAATAGACGCGGTCCGGGGATATAAACGTTATATGCCGGGCTCACCATGCCATCAACCGGAGACACACCCATTGCGCCCATCCATGCCCAAAGGGTGTTGACTACCAAATCACCTGAATGACATAGCTTGTATCTCATAGTCGTTGCCTCCTCAAACATGTTGACGTCACTATCAGAACGGGAAGTCACACCAGTAATGTGCGAGACCATTAGGAGTTCCTCATCTCCAGTCTCGGAGCGCTCCGCACGCTCAGACAATAGCCACTTCACGCGTTCAACCTTCCAGTGTGCAGGGATATTGCCGAGCCAAGAGACCTGGGAGGCGCGGAGCTGCGCGTCCGAATCAACGCCCCGCGTGACAGCGTAGGTGACGAGCGCCCGGTGTCGTTCAGCCAGTAAGTCAAGCACGCGCTCCTTGGCGACAACAAGCGCATCAAGCCGTGCTGTCTCGCGGTCGAGGTAGTCGCCGATGGCGCGCTGCTGTGGCAGAGGAGGCACACTTATTCGGATGTCTGCAAGGAAATCCCCATTTACGTGGAGAAGATACATTCCCTCAGTTTGCGCACGAACTCGGTCTTCCTGGCCTTTGCATGCCCAATAGAAGTAAGTGGAATCAACAGATCTCGGAGTGACCAGTGCCGAGGTAGAAGAAACAACACCCGGTTTAGCACGCAAGAACTCACCGGCATTCGCCCCGTCCCAAAGGAGCAGAATGGAGTCGTCGCCGGCCACGACTGATCTTTCGTTGAGAGGAACAAGAGTTGGTTCACTACTCTCTCCACGCAAATACTCCATGGTCAAATAAGGAACTCGCGCCATATCAAGGCGCGTATCGGTCACGGGCGATGGCAAGCAACCCTTTTGAACGTCTGCCAGATAGCGGAAGCGTACATCCACCCAATTATGTCTAGCTGCAATGTTTGCGATCATTCCACAACCATCCGCATTAGCCGCTCTATCTCGACCTCCACCTGCTTCAGTTCCGCGTCGATTGCCTCCAAAGTACGCGGTGGCGTATATTTGTAGAAATGTCGATTGAAGTTGATCTCGTAGCCGATTTTGTCCTTGGTCCGGTCCATCCACCCGTCCGGTACATAGGGATGGACCTCACGCTCGAAGTAGGCATCGATATCATCCTTGAGGGAAACGTTCTCAAAGTCGCGGAGGGCCGGGTCGGGTTCGTAGCTGCCGTCGTGGGCACCTGAGGAGACCGGCTCACCATTTGGGTCTTTCTGTGTGAAGACGCTGCGAAAGAGGCGTCGCTCCGCCGCTTTCCAGTACGACCCATTCGCACACAATACGTCTTCGATGTGCGCCCACACTGTGTTCCAGTCACGTATTGGGTCCCGTCCGAGTGCCTCGTCAATGGCTTGAACGTCGTCGAGCAGATGCGGGCACGCGTCGAGGAAGCGAGCTTTGTCATTGGTAGTCATCTGGTAGCGCAGGCGCAGCGGTCGTTCCACGGCCACGCGGGTAAATCCAAATTCAGCGTTGTCGAAGATCTTCGAGCGGTCGCTGTCCACAAATCGGACGTAAAGGCGCATGATCTCATCAATCTGCGAATCGGCGAGGTGGCGGCGCTTGCCACCCAAGCTACGCTTGTTCTCGGCGCTACTGCCAGCAGACCACACATCACGAGCGTCGACAAGTTGTATCTTGCCTTTGCGTCGCGCTTCCTTGCGATTGGTTACGATCCACACAAAGGTTCCAATGCCAGTGTTATAGAACATCTGCTCCGGCAATGCGACGACAGCTTCGAGCCAGTCGTTTTCGAGCAGCCACCGGCGAATGTTGCTCTCACCTGAGCCGGCACCACCTGTAAAAAGCGGCGAACCACTGAACACGATTGCAAGGCGGGAACCGTACTTGCGGTTCTTCGGCTGAACCGACTCGCGCTTGTGCCACATGTGCTGAAGAAAAAGTAGCGAACTGTCGTTCACGCGTGGCAACCCGGCGCCAAACCGCCCATCGAAACCGAGTTGGTCATGTTCTTGGCGGACCTCCTTTTGCTGCCCTTTCCAACTCACACCAAAGGATGGGTTGGTCAAGAAATAATCGAATGTCTCACCCACGAACTTATCCTCGGTCAAACTGTTGCCGTACCGGACATTGGTGTCCATGCCATTGTAGTCTACCTGCTTTATCAGCATGTCCAAGGCGGCAGTGGCAAAGGCGCGGAGGTTGTAGTCCTGGCCATAGACGAAAAGCCGTGCCGAGGGATGGTGTTCGCGCAGGTAGTTCTGCGCCTCCGCGAGCATCCCGCCAGTGCCGCAGGCGGGGTCCAGCAGCTTACGCACTGTGCCTGGAGCAGCGAGCAGCCTGTCGTCCTCAATGAACAAGAGGCTCACCATCAGGCGAATGATTTCGTGCGGTGTAAAGTGGTCGCCAGCGGTTTCGTTGGCCAGCTCGTTGAAGCGACGGATCAGATTCTCGAATATGAGCCCCATTTGCTCGTTCGGCACAGTCTCCGGGTACAGGTTCACTCCAGAGAATTGGGAGACGACCAAGTGGAGAATGTTCGACTCATTCATCCGCTCAATTTCAGTCCCGAATTCGAAGAAATCAAAGAGGTCGCGCACGTTCTCTGAGAATCCCTCGATGTAACTGACCAAGTGATGGTTGATGTTGTCAGGATCCCCCTTTAACCGCTCGAAATCCAGCCCTGAATGGTTGTGGAAGCGTTGGCCGGCTATTCGATTCAAGAGAGCATCCAGAGCTTCGCATCCCATACTGTCCTTGCGTCGCTCGTACTCTGCTTGAACCTCAGCCTTCGTCGGCGCGAGCACGCAGTCGAAACGTCGCAGCACGGTCATGGGCAACATAACACGTTCATACTGCCATGGCCGATACGGACCCCGGAGTAGATCGGCAATTTTCCAGATCAGGTTTGCGAAGGTGCTATGGTCAGGCATCGCGCATTTCTATAGCATTCTGCGCCTAGCATCAACGTGGGCAAATTCGAATCGATAGGCTTGCACCAATCCAGGTTGTACGTCACGTTGCTGGCGAAGACCGATCGACGCTCCAATGCAGTTCGAATGGTTACGCACCAATGATAGCGAAGTCTCTCGAAGAATGCAGCCTACCCGGCGCTTGCCATGATACGACACCCTAGAAGTCCAAACGAAAAGGGGGTATTGGGAAGCTTGCCCAGTGTTGCCAGGGACTCTTGGCTGGTCCGGTTGACGTCGGGCTGTGCTCACCGGCCGGCATCGGTTCAGCAGTCCGGGACGGTCGGCTGCGGACGTTTGGGAGCCGCGTGCAAGGCGCCGGCTCAGTGGGGACCTGATACCGGTCACCATGACCCCAAGCAGAGGGCCCTCCCTCTCAGGTGGCGGCCCATAGCAGGCTGCTGAAGAATAGGTTTGGGATGCCGTCGGTACTCCCAAAGGTGCGCGGACGCGGTGTATAGGCGGTCCGGGGGACCCTGAAACCCCCGGCGCGGCCCCACGCGCGGGCTTCGCGGGTCCCGCAGGCCCCGTGGCACCCCTGGAGGGCGCGCAGAGCCCACGGCGGGTCACCCGGGCGGCACGCCTGCGGTCTCCGGCTCCGGTGGCAGATTGGCCATGCGGACCAGGTTGTAGGCCGTGGCCACCAGGTAGCCGGCCAGGCCCGTGCGTGCCACGCCCCGGTAGCGGGTGCGCCGGAAACCGCCCACCGTCTTCATCTAGCCGAAGACCTCCTCCACCCGCTTGCGGAGGCGCAGACTCACCGCATAGCCGGCATGCCGCGTCGTGCGACCGTCGATGGCCGAGTGCTGCTTCTTTTGGGCGACATGCGGGGTCACCCTCCGGGCACGGATGTCCCGCACACAATCCCTGGTGTCGTAGCCGCGGTCGGCCCCCAGCGTGCGCGGCCGGTAGCCCCGTTCCCGCACCCCGTCCAGGACTCCGGTACGGCATCCCGCTCGGCCGTGCCGGTGGCTGGGCTGACGGTGAAGTCCATCAGCAGGCCGTGGCGGTTTTCCATCAGGGCATGGCCCAGGAACGCCAGCCGGGCTTCCCTGCCCTTCCCCTTGCGCAGCAGGCGCGCCTCGGGGTCCGTGGTGCTGGCGTGCGTCTCGTTGCGGCGACGCTCCCCGCGGAAATCCACCGACGGGTTGCCCGGATCGTCGTCCGAGGGTGGCGGCGGTCCCGCCTTGGGCCGGAAGCTTTTGAGACTGGCCGCGGCCTCAATCAGGGTCCCGTCCACGCTGAAGTGCTCGTCCGACAGCAGCCCCTCGGCATCGGCCGCCCACACCACCTCGTCGAACAGGGCCCGGCCCGCGTCGTGCGCCAGCAGCCGGGGCCGGTTCTTGGTGAAGACCGTGGCATCAAAGCTGCGCTCCATCAGATCCATGTCCAGGAACCAGCGGTAGAGCAGGTTGTACTCGAGCTCCTCGCAGAAGGCGCGCTCGCTGCGCACCGAGTACAGGGCGATCAGCAGCGAGGCCTTCAACAGCCGCTCGGGCGGCACCGAGGCCCGGCCCACCGAGGCGTACATGCGGTCGAATGCCGGCGACAACCGTTCCAGGGCCGCATCGGCCACGGCCTTAATCCGCCGCAAGGGATGGTCCCGGGGGATCCGCTCCTCCAGGTCCACGATGGCCAGCATGCTGCGTTGGGGATTGGGACGACCGCGCATCAGAAATTCCTCCGTTGCCAGGGAGTCCTATCCTAACCGGCCGCGTTTTTCAGCAGCCTGATAGACGGGTGAGATGGGCCACGGTCGCCGCCGGCAGGAGCTGGGCTTCGGTCTTGCGGCGTCCGCGATAGCGCGCCTGGCGCAGGGCCCGGTAGGGTGCGAAGGCCGCACTGTCCTGAAAGGCCCGGGCCTCCTGCAGCAAGTCCTCCTGGGGATGCAGGCTGACCGAGCGACCACGACCGGGTTGGGCTTCACACACTGTGGTCGCAGGCGACAGCCGTCACAGACCGCGCCGGCGAAGACAAAGGCCTGCCGCGGGATCCGCTTCCCGTGCCCTTCGCGGTCGCGCCCCTGGCTGTGGAGACGGGTCGTAACTGCTCCGGCCGGACAGCAGCCTCCGGATCGATGTGGAAATCCTGCTTGGTGAAATACGCGCCCCGGGGTGGTTTGGGCCCCTTGGCGATCAGGGTCCGGTCGGCCTCGGCGAATTGCCGGCGGGTCTCGCCGTCCCCGTAGGCCGCGTCGGCCACGGTCTCGCACACCCGGCCCCCCGTGTGGTGCTCACTCTCGGCCACCAGGGCCAGAGCCCCTTGGTTGTCGGGAGCGTTGCCGGGCAGCACGGCCACGGTCGTGATCAGTTGGCTCCCGGCCTCCACGGCCACGGACGCCTTGTGACCGTCGAACCGGTGGTGGCTGCTCTTGCGGCCATGGCGCATCTCCGGGTCGTGCACCGAGACGATGCGTTCCTGGCTCACCCCCTCCCGCACCGCCACCCCGTCCGGCCGGCGTTCAATATCCTGCAACAGCAGCTTACACAGCAGCGCGGAGGCTTCCATGATCCGCGGTCGGGCCGGGTCCGCGCGGTCGGCCGCTTGCGGCGAGGTCAGGGCCTGGCCCGACCACCGTTCGGCGTCGGCCACGATCGCCGCCAGAAAACCGCGCCGCGCCTCGGGGTCGCTCCCGTCCACCTCGGCGCTCACCTTGTCGTGGGCCTGCAGCCGCAGTGCCGTAGCCAGCAGACGGGGCGGCACCGAGGGCCGCCCGTTGTCGAGACTGTAGAGATCCGCAAAGTCCTCATCCCGGAACAGCCGCTCCCGGGCTTGGCCCAACTGCCAAGGGAAACTGTCCTCGCCCACCAGCTCCTTGAAGTGGTATTCGGCATCGAACAGGCATCGTTGCGACGACCGTTGGCCCAACATGCCTTGCGCTCCCTGATGGCACTCCCATGACACTCATGATTGCCCCCCAGTCAACCCCAGCCGGGAGTTTCCGTTTGGACTTCTAGTTCGGGATGGGGTGCGGTTGGGGGCGGATTGTCGGCCGGGAAGGTTCCGTACAGGTCCCGGTGGTGGTGCCACAGCAGTTGCCACATGGTCTGCACCAGCCAGTTGCGATCGTCCTGCGGCACGCGTATCCGCAAGACAACACCGTCTTCCAACCACACGCGAACCCACCGGGTGCGACCGGGGGACGCTGCAATCACGTCCCGCCATGGCACAGTCCGCGGCCCGTCGGGCGCCGCGTAGTAAAGCCCGTTCAGATCAAGCACCAAGGCTTGCCGCCGCATCGACACTTGCCCCGTCAGTTCCATCCCGTAATACAACAGGAAGACAGCACCCAACACATTGCTCAAAGTCGGGATACCTTGAACGATGTGTCCCAGCCAAGGGACGGAACCAACGGGAACCAGCACGAGTTCCAACAGGCTTATGACCATTGTCCACACCCCAACCAGATTGACTTCCATGAACCCGATCAAGGTTCCAAGGACTGCCAGGGCCCCGATGGCCTTGATCATGGAGAGGGGGCCCAGAAACACCTGCCGCGCCTTGTTGTAGCCCACCACAAGTTTCACGAACGGCCGCGTGTTCGGCCAGGGATCCCACAAGAGCCCGGGTGGAACACTGTCCAGCCGACCCGTGCAGAGATGGCGCAGTAGTTCCCGTCGGCGTTTCTCTTCGCCGGTACGCCCCTGTCCTGCACTATGCGCTTCCCGCCACCGGTTGGTCATCACCCCTCCCCCAATACCAAGGAACAGCAGCCCCGTCAGGAGCCAGGAACGAAAGTGTCCCCGGAGCTACCCGTTGGCAACGATGCCGGCACCCAATCCCAGCATCGCGCATGCCAAGCTTCATATTGCCGGAACAGCCGCTCACAGTACCGCCGGCGGCAGCGGGAATGGGCGCAGCGGGCCGTGGCGTTGCGCGCCCGACGGTAGCCCACCATAGCTATGGCGCGGTCGGTCAGAGAACCGGTGCGGGGTAGGACCGTATCCACCAGCAGACAAGTCTGGGGCCCGGTCAGGCCGGGCTGTTTTTTGAGCCGCAGCACCTCCCGTATCACGAAGAAGTGGGCCAGCATGACGAGCATGGCGTGGTGGCACCAGCCCCCTCATAGTCACCCAGGCTGAAGAGCTGCTGGCCGTCCCGAAAGCACTGCTCGCTCAGCCAGCCACACCAGCCGGTCCGGCGGCGAGCACCGCCTGTGGGCCCTTGCCTCCCGCAGGACGAAGGGGCACCAGGCCGCTGGCGGGAGCTCGTCGGCCACGGCGCCGACCGTCTGCAAGGGGGCCGAGAAGACCGGACGCGAAGGAGACCCGCCCTGCTCCGGGCGCGCGGTCCAGACAGGGATGGTGCGGACCATCTCGGCCAGGGAGGCAACACCGTCGAGGAAGGCGGGGCTGCAGCCGAAGCCCTCGGCCACCAGGTCGGTCAGCATCCCGAGGCCAGTTGCGCCTGGGTGTGGCAGGGTGTGTGCGTCGGCATCGCACCGGGGTGCCGACGCACCGCATGGCTCGCGCCCGCAACCCAGTCCTGAGACAGGTACAGCCGCGGAGCCACCAAGGCCGCGAAGTCCGCGGCCTAGCAGTTGGCGCGCGTGCCCAATTGGCCGCAGTACTGCCGCGCCCCTCCCACCGACTTGGCCCCGTCCTTGGGGATATCGGTGTCGCCCCGGCACAGGACTATGTGCTCAATCGACTTGCGCAACTTATTGCAGAGCAGGCCTTCCAAGTAGTCGAGGCTGTGCGCCTGCGGCTCAATGGATCCGGTGTGCGGTTCAGAACCCTTTACAGAACCACCGTGCAATGTTTCTCCTGACAACGACATACACAAGCGCACCCCACAGCAAGGGTGAGCCAAGAGCAGCCTTGAAGCCGGGCATAAGGGCTTGGATGAGATCGAACTCCATGTCATTACTCCCCAAACGTAATAAGCCTCGGCCCACTCGCCGGGGCCTTCCCATAGCCTAGCACGTAATTATCAAATTACACTAATGCCCATTGTGGCGTAGCAGGGCGATTGCAGGTTTGGGATCGAGGCTGATCAGTTGGCACAGGCAGTCCTTGTTCCAGGCCGCCGCCAGCCGCTTGTGGGAGATGAGCCGGGGATGGCCATGTTGTGGGCGGCATGGCCCGTGCGGATGCGGCTGTCGTCCTCGTCCAAGACGACATCCATGACTCTGTGGTGAGCGTTTTCGATGCCCGGTACCAATACACCGTCTGCAGCAGGGGCCGGGCCCTTGGAGGGCAGGCTGGAAAGGAAGATGCGGACATCGGTCGCGACCCGGTCCCCGCAGCGGCGTTCGGACTCAACCCAGACCCCACTGGCCCAGTCGCGCCGCTCGCGGTCGGGGTCGACAGGGACGAGAAGAGCGGAGTCGCCCGTTGTCCAGCAGCGGCGGCTTGCGATGCGGCCATGGCCCTTCCCGACCGTGTCCGCGTAGTCGTGGGGACAGCCGGCAAAGTGCCCGGCCCGCTCCAGGGCGAACGCATCCTCCAGGCAATTGTGGAGACCTTTGTGTTGGGGATTATAAGGAGGGGTTGTCAAGGGTAGCCGGGGGCCATGGGTCCGGCCGGCGACAGGCTGTGTGTGCAGGTGTGAAGCGGTTCTGCGATACGGGCGGTCGCCTCCCGCCGAGTTGGGGGACGTGCACAAGGCAGCGGCGTGGTGTGGGACTGCCGTCAGGTCCCGTGGCACATCACCGGGGATGTCTCCTTGGTGGCCGCCCACAGGCGGGTGAGATGGGCCACGGTCTCCGCCAGCAGGAGCTGGGCTTCGGTCTTGAGGCACCCACGATAGCGCGCAAGGCGCAAGGCCCGATAGGATGCGAAGGCCTCACTGGCCTGAAGGTTTCGGGCCTCCGGCAGCAGGCCTTCCCGGGGATGCAGGCTGACGCGGCAGCCGCGACCGGGTGCGGTAGCAGGGCACAGCCGTCGCAGACCGCACCCTCAAACACAAAGGCCTGTCGCGGAACCCGTCTCCTATACCCCTCGCGGTCGTGGCCCTGGCTGTGGAGACGGGTCGTGACCGCTCCCGCCGGACAGGTGCAGTTGCCGGCCTTCAGGTCGATGTGGATGGAAGTCCTGCTTGGGGAAACGCGCGCTGCGGGGCGGTTTTGGCACCTTGGCAATCCGGGTCCGTTCGGCCTCGGCGAACTACCGGCGGGCGTCGCCGTCCCCATAGGCTGCATCCGCCACGGTCTCGGCCACCTGGCCATCGGGGGGACGCTCACTCTCGGTCTCCCCTATTGATCAGGACCCCGCCGCGGAAACGTCTCAAGAATCTGCCGAACAATCGCCTCAGGCGCGTGTGGATACAGCTCTTTGACAGTTGCAGGCTCCACCTTCCTTAAGCTGCCAACGTGTCCGCGCAGCCGTCGACCGAGCCTCACGACATCGTCGTCTACGTCGACTGCCAATCGCACGGCCCGCTTATAGTTCTCGGAAAGTTCGCAGCGGTCCAGTCCAGTACGGCCGAACTGCTTCTCTACCACCTTCAAACTGAATGCGACCGCAACAGCCTCCTCAAGGAAGGTTGCTCCATTGTTACAGGGGTTGAGGCAGTGCACCGCTTCGTGTCCCGCCTCGAATACGTAACCGACCCGTGAGCAACATGCGGTGAGATGGATGCACACCTTGCCGGGGCCGACCACGACGGTTTCAGGGTAGGGCGGGGTTTCTCTCAACTCGACCATGTATTCCCAACCTGCCTCCAGCGCACCGAAGGCCTCTCCGGCCAGGGCAAACGCAAAGTCGCGGGACGGGGGTGAATCGGGGTCGTGCGGGGCCGGTTCCGGGTGTTGTCCGCGAGCGAACGGCACGGAACAAATCCATCGGTCATTGGGGACAATCCGGCACGGATAATCCAAATTGGGGATCGGTTCCCGACCGCCCAACGCGCAACAAAGAGGGCCGCCGTGCGTCTTATGGGGTGACTCAAATACCTCAAAGGACACGCCGCAGCCCTCATGGAATACATTGTCGCATGCCCCGACCGCGAACTTCTGGAGGCCCTGTGCGCCTTCGCCGACCATCTGGCCACGCTGCCCGATCCGCGCGACCCGCGCGGCGTGCGCCACGCGCTGCCGGTGCTCCTGGCCACGCTGCTGGTGGCCCTGGCCGGGGGTGCCAACGGCATGGCCGCGGTGGCCGCCTTCACACACGACCACCAGGCCTGGTTCCGGCTGTGGCTGCCCCTGGGCCCGGCCACGCCGTCCCGCGACACCTACCTGCGCCTGGTCCGCCGGCTGGACCCGGAGACGGCCATGAAGGCGGCCCTGTGGCTGCTGGACGGGACCAGCCTGCCCGGCCTGCGGGAGCTGATCCTGGCCCTGGACGGCAAGGTGGCGCGCCGTTCCGGCGACCCGGGCGCAGGCACGCGGGCCCTGCACATGGTCAGTGCCTTCCTGGTGCGGGAGGGACTGACCCTGGCCCAAGAGCCGTGCGCGGCCAAGAGCAACGAGATCACGGCCATCCCCCGTCTGCTCGACCGCATGGCCCTGAAGGGGGCCGTGGTCACGATCGACGCCGCCGGCTGCCAGACGGCCATCGTGCAGGCCCTGCGGGCGGCCGGCGCCGACTACGTGCTGGCCGTCAAGCGCAACCAGGCCACCCTGCACCGGGAAGTGAAGGCGGCCTTCGACGAGGCCGCACGGGGCGCCTTCCGACCGGAAGTGCAGGACCGCTGCGAGACCGTCGAGCGCAACGGCGGCCGCCGCGAGCGGCGCACCTGTACCGTGCTGGGCGGTCCCGGTCTCTGCGAGTGGGTGGCGGACCCCG